>JACCDZ010173330.1_pt1 | contig 130159 bp, 118 predicted proteins | sample 7449551 | NCBI WGS metagenome assembly JACCDZ01 (sample SAMN15323452, study PRJNA562643) | freshwater metagenome | isolation source: river surface water | place: USA:Blue River Watershed | collected 2017-08-18
ACAAGATGAAAATTCGACTTGCCTAAATCGATACCAATGACTTGAATTGACATGATGGTTCGCCTCCTGTGCCTCGTAAACACTCTCAGCTTAGTCGCTGAGGAAAGAGGCGGACCATCTAATTAAGCCAGTCGTTGAATGACTGGCTTTTTACGTTCAAGGAACAAATTTAGTGGCTTGGTCTTGGGTGCACACCCGCTGTTTTGCTAACAGCAGATTTGCCCATGAACAGCCCTCGAACCAGCCGTTTTATGGCAAGGCTTAGATGCGTGATACTGTCATAGAAGGTTGGTACCACCAACAGGGTCAAGAACGTCGCAGCAATGGTACCGCCAATCACCGAGATGCCCAGTGGGCGATAGAAGTCAGCGCCTTCACCGATGCCGATGGCCACGGGCAACATCCCCGCAACGAGCGCAAAAGTCGTCATCAAGATTGGCCGTAAGCGTTCTTTACCTGCAGCCACTAACGATGCCTCCAGATCCATGCCTTGTTCAAACTGTTTCTTGCGAGCACAGTCGATCAATAGAATGGCGTTTTTCGCCACAATGCCCATTAACATCACGATGCCGATTAAGCTCATTAAGTTGAGCGACGAGCCGGCTGCCAACAAGCCAAGCACCACGCCAATTAACGACAGTGGCAAAGACAACATAATCGCGATTGGAGCCGAGAAGCTATGGAATTGCACCACGAGGATTAAGTACATCAGCAAGGCGGCAAAAAATAACGCACTGAAAATTTTGCCAAACAGCTCTTGTTGTTGCTTACCTTGGCCGCCGACCACTAAGTCATAGCCAGGTGGAAACTCAATGGATTTTGCTAATTTCATTGCATCTTTGAGTACTTCGCCAAAAGAACGGCCTTGCACGTTGGCGGTGACGGCCATCATTGACTCACGATCCAAATGCTCAATCACCGCGGGACCTTTGCCCAAGCTAACCGTGGCGATTTGTTGCAGCGGCACCATAGCGCCTGTTTTGCTGGATAATAACGGCAGCTGCTCTAAGTCTTTGACGGACGCGCGTTCAGCGGGGTCAATACGCACAAACACGTTGCGAGTTTCACCCGTTGGGTCAACCCAATCACCAATTTCAGCACCGGCAAAGGCCAGCCGCAGACCGCTTGAAACATCACTCATACTCAGGCCAAGACTTGCTGCTAAACCACGATTGATCTCTACTTGCAATTCCGGTTTTGGATCTTGGGTCGACAAACCAATGTCAACAGCACCAGGCACCTTTTTCAATTGCTCCATGTAGTCCTGAACTATGCCTTCTAGCACACGAGAATCCGGACCACGGAATTGGATCTGCAGCGGTTTACCGTCACCACCCGTGCCATCACCAAACTCAGATAACACGGTAAATTCGGCGCCAACCAATTGTTTGACTTTGCTGCGTAACTCTTCGGCAACGGCTTTGGAACTGCGGTTACGATCTTTTTCGTCGTGCAGCTTCACAAATACCCGTGCCCGAGTCACGTTGCCTTGGGTACCGACCGTAGTTTGGACGTACTTGAATTCAGGCAGCGCCTTGGCAATGGCTTCCACCTGCGCCGTTTTAATTCGGGTGTATTGAATCGATGCTTCGGACGGCGCACGAATGTTCACTTGCACCATCGAGTTATCGGTTTCTGGCATAAAGCCGCTGCCACCGTATTTCCCTTGCAATACTAAGGCGCCAATAAAGGTCGCAAACGCGATAAACCACATCGATTTACGATGCTTTAACGCCCAGGAAATCAATCGGCTGTAGCGCTCTGCTTGATGATCGAACCAGTTGTTAAACCGTTGTAGCACAGCGCCAACACCACGGCGCTGTTTTGTCTTGTCATGATCTGGGTCATGCCAATACGCCGACATCATCGGGTCTATGGTGAACGAGATAAACAACGACACCAACACTGAACAGGCAACTGTTAAACCAAAGGGTTTAAACCATTGCCCGGTCACGCCATCAAGGAAGGCGATTGGCACAAACACACAGACAATCGACAAGGTGGTTGCAATAACCGCCATACCAATTTCTTTGGTGCCTTCCAGCGCCGCCGTCATGCTGTCTTTACCCATTTCCATGTGACGGACGATGTTTTCACGCACCACAATGGCATCGTCAATCAACACGCCAATCGCCAATGACAACCCCAGCAATGACATGAAGTTCAAGGTAAAACCACAAGCCCACACCGCGATAAACGACGCCAGCACCGAGGTTGGTAACGCCAGCGAGGTGATAAGCGTCGAGCGCCAGGAGTTTAAAAACACAAACACCACGACAATCGTCAGTAATGCGCCCAACCCTAAGGCCTCGGTCACGTTGTTCATACTGACACGGACATCTTCGCCTTGATCCGACACAATCACCATCTCCACCCCTTCCGGCAGCGTGGGGCGAAGTTCATCTAACTTCGCTTTAATGTCGTCGGTGACGCTGATGGTTGACGAATCACGAGTCTTGGTGACATCGATACCAAGCGAAGGTTTGCCATCAAAAAAAGACAAGACGCGCTGTTCTGCACCGCCATCGACTATCGAGGCTACCTGTCCTAAACGGATCGCCTGGTCGCCATTTTGCTTGACCACCATCCGCTCGAATTCACCGACATCTTTTAACCGCCCCTGTAAACGAATGCTTTGCTCTTCCATGCCGTTAATGACGCGGCCGACCGGTGACGCTAAGTTCTGCGCACGCAGTGCATTCACCACATCTTGTGCCGAGACTTTTGCTTCTCGCATGGCGTTACTGTTTAAAAACACCGTCATTTCACGCTGTAATTCACCGTTTAACGACACCAAAGCCACGCCATTAATCGCTCGTAACTGGCGGCCTATATCGATATCCGCCAAACGAGACAGCTCCAGTGGTGTTAATTTATCCGAGGAGAGGGCGATGGACATCACTGGCTGGGCATTGGGATCAATGCGGTTGATAAACGGTTCTTTCATCTCGGTGGGCAACTTGTCACGCACCGTCGAGATGGAGTCGCGAAGTTCTTGTGCTGCTGCAGTGAGATCCTTGTTAAATTCGAAAAACACCACCAAGGTGGCACTTGATTCCCGCGCATAGGAGCGGATCTCGGTAATGCCCTGAATGGTCGACATCGAATCTTCCAGGCGGTTTAAGATCTCGCGCTCTACCGTCTCAGGTGAAGCGCCTGGGTATGGCACATTGACCACTAAGATCGGCGGCTGCACATCGGGAAACTGGTTGGTTTTTAACTGCTTTAAAGCAAAGGCGCCAAAGATCATCAACGCGATGGTTAATGCGACCACCACGAGGGGTCGTTTGATACTAAAATCTGACAGGATCATGGTTAGTTCCCTGTGACATTTTGTTTGCTTTCTGCCACCGCTTGACTTGCGGTGCTCGCTTGCAGATTCACCGCGATGCCATCACGGATCGCGCCTTTCGGATGTCCCAATACTTGCTCACCGACGACAAGGCCCGATTTGACTTGATAGGTACCAAATCGCGGGTCTTGCGCGCCAAGCGAGATCCGAGTTTTGCGCAACACATCTTTGTCCAGCTTCCAAGCAAAGGTATTATCGCCTTCACGGACAATGGCGGATTCAGGCAGCATCACCGCTTGATTTTGAGCAATGGCGATGTAGCCCTCGGCATACAATCCCGCGACAAAGTTCGCCTGTTTTTCGATACGAACGAAGATCTGCACTTGGCGAGTTAGCTCATTGGCTTGAGGATTAATCCGTTCAATCACACCGTCAAAGTATTGATTTGGATAACCATTGACTTTAAAACTCACGGTTTGGCCTGTTTGAACCTGGCCCACTTGATCCGCCGCGATAAACCCCTCAAAACGCATACTGGCGGGGTCAATCACCACCATCAAGGCTTTCCCAATTTGCGCCGTATCACCGGCAGATGCCTTACGTGCCGCGACGACGCCATTAAACGGCGCTTTGACTTCGGTGCGGGTTAACTGTTGCTTAGCTTCAACTAATCGGGCTCGGGCAGAGGCTAATTCGGACTGCGCTTGGTTGGCTTTAATCTCTGCAGACTCTAAGACTTCTGCCGTGACCAAGTTTTGTTTATACAGCGATTGCATGCGTTTTAATTGTTTCGCTGCTTGATCCGCGGTCACTAACGCAGAGCGCTCTGCTTCTTGTGCCGATAGCATTTTGTCGCGGTAGGTGGTTTTGTCTAACTCAACCAGTACATCACCTTTGTTGACCAAATCGCCATTGTCCTTCAGCACCCGAGTGACGATGCCAGAGACTTCGGCATTCAATTCGGCTTTGGTCACCGGTTGCAACGACCCCGAAATCATCGGGCCTTGCGACAGCTCGGCTTGTTGCACCGTTAATAAGTCGTGTTGTACCAAGGTAAGCGACGTTACTGCTTGCTCTTCTTCTTCTTGTGATTTTTGCTCACCACACCCTGCGATTAATACCAACAGGGCGATGGCTGTCAGGGTCCAGCGTTTATTCAGACTTTGCATCTCGATCGTTCCGTAAAAAAAATGGCTGATTGTAGTCTATCGAAACGAGCGCTAAAGCAAACCCTGAAACAGTAACAAGTTATGTCAAGGCCGACATAAATTAACTAATTGAAAAAACTTGGGATTATTTGTTGTAACACTGAGGTTTTTGAATTGGAACTAAATAGTAAAAATTTAAAAGAAACATCAAGCAATGTGGTCACAGCAGAGGTCAAACGACCTCTGCTGTGAGATAAAATGCAGATTCGCCTTGATAGGTCGCAAGTGCCGCCTTGATGTCAGCGGTTAACGGCTCAAATAACGAAAACCCTTGTTGCTGCCAAAAATCAACCGAGTTTTGCACAGCAACCAGCGCCAAATAAGGCAAACGCAGTTCATCGGCGTAAGATTTTGCTTGTTCGATTAACGCCGATGCCACCCCTTGACCTCGAGCATCGCGGCTAACCGCGACATCGTGCAGATATAAACAATCGGCATTGGCATATTGAGGAAATTCTGCCCCAAGCGGATTAACCCGTCCGACCTTGGATGGATAAGTAAACAAATACCCCCAGAGCTTGTCTTTGTACACAGCCACCCAGCAGCTTTGTGGATGGCGCATAAATCGTTGTTGCACCACGTCAGGAGACTCAAATAAATCATCGTGGTAACAGAGATCTTGCAGCCGAATAACGGCAGCAAGATCATTGTGTTGCATTAGTCGAATCGTAAACATAACACAGGCGTTGCGCCAACATCCTTAACAGATCACATCAACGCCTTGAGCATGGTTTTATCCAGCTCATCTTTTTTAACGATATCAATGATAAAGCGGCATTGTTCTTCAGTCAGGCCGCCCTCTTTTTTCAGGCCCCCTTCTTTGATCATATTACTGACCATTTCTCGACGCTTTCTTAATTCATTTTCCAAAATGCCTGCATCGATACTGCCTTTGGTTTTGGCGTCTAATTTATCCAGCCACGGATATAACATCCCTTCAGCTTCGTACGCTTCACGGCGCAGTGAGCTGTGGAAGTCTTCGCAAGCATTGAGGTTCAATAAATAGAAGTTTAAGTAACTGGCGACTGTGAGAAGTTTATAATCCTGATCCACAGCTTGCGCTGGCAGCGCCGCTGTAAAAACCATTGCTGCAAACCATTTTTTCATCGGTGCTTCCCGCCTTTTATTTTAATACCGTCTTCAATCTAATCAGCTTTACCCGATTTTGCAATGCAATCAAGGGGAAGATCCCAGCAACGCGACAAATTACTGGGCTTCCCTGCCGTTTTCAGGAATAAGTTGCATCCTGCGTGTTAGGGACTTGTTGTCAGCCCTGCTGGTTGATTAGAGTCTCGGCCGGAATTCGTACAAACCCTTCCATCAGCACACGCGCGCTGCGGCTCATGATGGCTTTGGTCACTTGCCACTGGCCATCGACTTGTTGTGCCTTGGCGCCAACGCGTAAAGTGCCTGACGGATGACCAAAGCGCACCGCTTCGCGATCGCCACCACCGGCGGCTAAATTGACCAGCGTGCCAGGTACGGCCGCAGCTGTACCAATGGCGACGGCGCAGGTGCCCATCATCGCATGGTGTAATTTGCCCATCGATAATGCGCGCACCAGCAAATCAACGCTGTCGGCCTCGACCACTTTGCCGCTAGACGCGGTGTACGTTTTAGGCGCGGACACAAAGGCAATCTTTGGCGTGTGTTGGCGCGTTTGCGCTTCGGCTAAGTCTTTAATCAAGCCCATCTGCAAGGCGCCATAGGCACGAATGGTTTCAAAACGTGCCAACGCAGCAGCATCGCTATTGATGTCCTCTTGCAGTTCGGTGCCTTGATAGCCAATATCTGTGGCGTTGACAAAAATGGTCGGGATACCGGCGTTTATAAAGGTTGCAGGGAAACTGCCAACACCAGGCACGTCAAGCGTATCCACGACATTGCCGGTTGGGAACATCGAGCCGCCGTCATCGCCATCATCCCCAGACGGGTCCATAAACTCCAGCTGCACTTCTGCCGCCGGGAACGTCACACCGTCGAGTTCAAACTCACCGCTTTCTTGCACTTGGCCATCCACCATTGGGATGTGCGCGATAATGGTTTTGCTGATATTAGCCTGCCAAATCCTCACCACGGCGACGCCGTCTTTCGGCACGCGGCTGCTATCGACTAATCCAGAACTGATGGCAAAGGCACCAACCGCTGCCGATAAATTGCCGCAATTGCCACTCCAATCGACAAAGGCTTTGTCAATCGATACTTGGCCAAACAGATAATCGACGTCGTGGTCGGCTTTGCTAGATTTACTTAAAATCACGGTTTTACTGGTCGATGACGTTGCACCGCCCATGCCGTCAATTTGTTTGCCGTACGGATCGGGAGAACCAATGACGCGCAGCAACACCGCATCACGCGCAGCGCCCGGCTGTTGCGCAGCTTTGGGCAAATCGCCTTGGACAAAAAACACCCCTTTGCTGGTGCCGCCGCGCATATAAGTTGCTGGGATCTTTAGTTGTGGTTTGTAGCTCATATATTTTCCTTGCAGATTATCGCGGACCTTCGTCAGCAAATGCATCGTATTGGCATTCGGCAGCGCCCATAGCGAGAGAACATCGCCTCTGTCGCTTGGTTACACAGGTCGCTGCGAATAACAAAAACGGGCGCAAGCGCCCGTTTTCAGCCGTTAGGCTTGGCCTAAGAAGTCTTTGGCAAACCGTTGTAACACGCCGCCCGCGTCGTAAATCGACACTTCTTCGGCGGTGTCTAAACGACAACGCACCGGCACTTCGACGACCTCGCCATTTTGACGGTGCACCACCAATGTCAGCGTGGTGCGCGGCTCGCGGACACCGACCACATCAAAGGTCTCGGTACCATCAAGCCCTACGGTCAGACGGTTGGTGCCAGGCAAAAACTCCAGCGGTAATACGCCCATGCCGATTAAGTTAGTGCGGTGGATCCGCTCAAAGCCTTCGGCGACAATGGCTTCAACACCCGCAAGGCGCACGCCTTTGGCTGCCCAATCGCGGCTCGAGCCTTGGCCATAATCGGCACCGGCGATGATAATTAGCGGCTGCTTACGCTCCATGTAGGTTTCAATGGCTTCCCACATCCGTGTGACCTTACCTTCAGGTTCCACCCGCGCCAATGAGCCCTGCTTCACCTTGCCGTCAACCACAACCATTTCATTGATCAGTTTAGGGTTAGCAAAGGTTGCGCGTTGCGCCGTTAAGTGATCGCCACGGTGCGTCGCGTACGAGTTGAAGTCTTCTTCAGGCACGCCCATTTTCGCCAGGTACTCACCAGCGGCGCTATCGAGCATAATGGCGTTGGACGGCGACAAATGGTCGGTGGTGATGTTATCACCTAAAAGCGCGAGCGGCCGCATGCCTTTGAGCGTGCGCTCACCGGCAAGTGCCCCCTCCCAATACGGCGGACGGCGAATATAGGTACTCATCGGGCGCCAATCGTACAGCGGCGATACCTTGGTGCCGTAATCCACCGACAGCGCAAACATCGGCTCATACACTTTACGGAATTGTTCCGGTTTGACCGCCGCGGCAACTACAGCGTCAATTTCGGCATCACTTGGCCAAATGTCTTTTAAGGTCACCGGTTTGCCGTCGTGATAACCCAGTACGTCTTTTTCAATGTCAAACCGCACAGAACCCGCAATGGCGTAGGCGACAACCAGCGCCGGCGAGGCCAAAAACGCTTGTTTGGCGTACGGGTGAATACGACCGTCGAAGTTGCGGTTACCGGACAACACGGCGGTGGCGTACAGATCACGATCGATGATTTCCTGTTGGATAACAGGGTCAAGCGCACCGGACATGCCGTTACAGGTGGTACAAGCAAAGGCGACAATACCAAACCCAAGCTGTTCTAACTCAGGTAATAAATTGGCGTCTTCCAAATACAGTTGTACCGCTTTAGACCCAGGTGCCAGTGAAGTCTTCACCCATGGCTTGCGGCTTAAGCCAAACGTGTTGGCGTTACGCGCAAGCAAACCAGCGGCAATCACGTTACGCGGGTTCGAGGTGTTGGTACAGCTGGTAATGGCGGCGATGATCACGGCGCCATCGGGCATCTCACCGGCGGTTTCTTGGTACGGTTTGACGATGCCTGCGTCCACTAAATCGCTCGTCGCAACGCGTTTATGCGGGTTCGACGGGCCAGCGATATTGCGCACAACGGTAGATAAATCAAAACGCAGTACGCGTGGATACACCACCTGTTGCAGCGAGTCCGCCCACAAACCGGCGGTTTTGGCGTAGGTTTCGACCAACTGCACTTGCTCAGCGCTTCTGCCGGTTAAGGTCAAATAATCCAGGGTTTGCTGGTCAATTGAGAACATAGCCGCGGTGGCGCCATATTCTGGCGTCATGTTGGAAATAGTCGCGCGATCGCCAAGGCTTAAACCGGCAACGCCATCACCAAAGAACTCTAAATAACAGGACACGACTTTTTGTTTGCGTAAAAACTCGGTCAGCGCCAGCACTAAGTCGGTTGCCATAATACCGGGTTGCAGCGTGCCGGTGAGTTCAACACCAACGATATCGGGCAAACGCATCCACGACGCGCGGCCAAGCATGACGTTTTCAGCTTCTAAGCCACCGACACCAATGGCGATAACACCTAATGCATCAACGTGTGGCGTGTGCGAGTCGGTACCAACTAAGGTATCAGGGTAAGCCACACCGTCAATGGCGTGAATAACCGGTGACATCCGCTCCAAGTTGATTTGGTGCATGATGCCGTTGCCAGGTGGGATCACGTCGACGTTTTTAAATGCCAATTTGGTCCAATTGATAAAATGGAAGCGGTCTTCGTTGCGACGGTCTTCCACCGCGCGGTTCTTAGCAAAGGCATCTTTGTCATAACCGCCGTATTCAACGGCCAGCGAGTGGTCGACAATCAGCTGCGTTGGCACTACAGGGTTCACTTTGGCCGGGTCGCCGCCCATATCAGCAATGGCGTCACGCAGGCCGGCTAAGTCAACCAAGGCCGTTTGGCCCAGGATATCGTGGCAGACGACGCGCGCTGGGAACCATGGAAAATCCAGCTCTTGTTTGCCGTCAATCAGTTGACCCAAATAGGCGTTGAGTTGTGCCGGATCAGCGCGGCGCACCAAGTTTTCCGCATGCACGCGTGAGGTGTAGGGCAAGGTGTGCCAGCTGCCAGGTTTAATGGCCTCTACCGCGGCGCGAGCGTCGAAATAATCAAGCGCAGTGCCGGGTAAGTTTTTACGAAATACAGTGTTCATGATCTAGTCCTACCTGCGAATTGTCCGCGAGGTCTTTACAAAAAGCGGCCGAAGCCGCTTTTTGATGGTTGTGTTTGCTAACGCGTCGATTAAGCGCGATCTGCCAATGCTGGTACCGGGCGGAATTCTTCGCCGGTGTACTCCGCGCTTGGGCGGATGATCCGGTTATCCGCGCGTTGTTCCATCACGTGCGCCGCCCAGCCTGTTAAACGTGAACAGACAAAAATTGGCGTGAACAACTTGGTTGGAATGCCCATGTAGTTATAGGCAGACGCGTGGAAGAAGTCGGCGTTACAGAACAGTTTTTTCTCGCGCCACATCACCGCTTCACAACGCACCGACACGTCGTATAACTTAGTGTCGCCATTGGCGGCTGCCAGTTTTTCCGACCAAGCTTTGATCACCGCATTGCGTGGGTCTGATTCTGAATAGATCGCATGGCCAAAGCCCATGATTTTTTCTTTGCGCTCTAACATGCCCATCAAGGTCACTTCGGCGTGCTCTGGGTCCTGCATGTTTTCAATCAGTTCCATCGCCGCTTCGTTGGCACCACCGTGCAGTGGGCCACGCAGTGAGCCAATGGCGCCCGTGATGCACGAATGCATATCGGACAGGGTCGAGGCACAGACGCGAGCAGTAAAGGTAGAAGCGTTAAACTCATGCTCTGCGTACAAAATCAACGAGGCTTGCATCACTTGGGTGTGCAGTGCTTGTGGCTTTTCACCGTGTAAGGTCCACAAGAATTGCTCAGCGATCGACTCTGCCGCCGTTTCCACGTCAATCCGCACGCCTTTGTGGCTGAAGTTATACCAGTAGTTAATCAGGCCTGGGAAAATCGCCAGCAGGCGATCGGTGGCGTCTTGTTGCTCGGCAAACGAGTGCTCCGTTTCTAAGTTACCCAGCATAGAGCAACCGGTGCGCATCACGTCCATCGGATGCGCCGACGCAGGAATACGTTCCAGCACTTCTTTTAACGCTTGCGGCAGGCTGCGCAGGCCCTTTAAGCGTGCTTTGTAAGCGGCAAGTTCCGTCGCGTTTGGTAATTTGCCTTTTAAAATCAGGTAGGCTACTTCTTCAAATTCGCACTGAGCAGCTAAGTCTTTAACGTCATACCCACGATAGGTTAAACCTGAACCTGCTTTACCTACCGTTGATAAAGCGGTTTTACCAGCGATCTGACCACGCAGACCGGCGCCTGTTAATTGTTTTCCAGCGGCCATGTTGAGCTCCTGTAGGATAGAGGTTCGATGTTTATTTGTTTTTACCAGCGGCGAACAGGTTGTCTAACTTCTGCTCGTAGCTGTGATAATTCAGGAAATCGTACAATTCAGCGCGTGTTTGCATGCTGTCGACCACGGCTTTTTGATCGCCATTGGCCAAAATAGACTGGTACACGTTTAGCGCTGCTTTGTTCATGGCGCGAAACGCCGACAACGGGTACAGCACCATCTTCACGCCCACACCCGAAAGCTCGGCAGTGTTAAACAGTGGCGTTTGACCAAACTCGGTGATGTTGGCCAGAACCGGCACTGACAGCGCTTTGGTAAAGGCTTCGTATTGCTCTAAGGTATACACCGCTTCGGCGAAAATCGCATCGGCACCGGCTTCAACGCAGGCCTGCGCCCGTTCAATGGCCGCTTGCAAGCCTTGTTGTTGCAGCGCATCGGTACGCGCCATGATGAAGAAGCTTTCATCGCTCCGCGCATCAACCGATGCTTTAACGCGGTCGACCATTTCTTCTAACGAAACGATTTCTTTGTTTGGGCGATGGCCACAACGTTTTTGCATCACTTGGTCTTCAATATGAAAACCAGCAGCGCCGGCGCGGGTCATTTCTTTCACGGTGCGGGCAATGTTAAAGGCCCCACCCCAGCCCGTGTCGGCATCTACTAACAATGGCAGGTTGGTAGCGCCGGTAATACGACGAATGTCTTCACAGACATCATTTAATGACGTCATGCCTAAATCAGGTAATCCAAACGACGCGTTGGCAACGCCTGCACCCGATAAATACAGCGCTTTATGGCCAACACGTTCGGCCATCATCGCCGTGTACGCGTTAATGGTGCCCACCAGTTGCAGTGGTTGATTGTCGACAATCGCCTGACGCAACTTGGCGCCTGCAGTTAATTTAGTCATGGAGAGTCCCCTGTTGTAGATGCTGTTCAATATTGCGACCCGATGCCGCGATGTGGCGGCGCATCAACAGCTCCGCCAGTTCACCATCCCGTGCAGCAATAGCATTTAAGATGGCTTTGTGTTCGTCAAAGGCGCGCGACACTCGCGGCCCGTTCATGCCAAGTTGCACTCGGTACATCCGCACCAAATGGTACAACTCGTCACATAACAAATTGATTAAATATGGGTTTTTAGAGCCCAGAATAAGCCGGTAGTGAAAATCGACGTCGCCGGCTTCTTGATAATAACTCTCGCCTTCACGCACCCGTTGCGTGCTTAAGTGATGGTCAAGTAACTGCCGCACGTCTTGAATTTCTTGCTCGGTCATCTGCGTCGCAGCTAAGCGTGCCGCCATGCCCTCTAAGGTTTCGCGCAGCTCGTACAAGGACTTCAAGCCAGCCACGGTCAGCTTGACCACGCGGGCACCGGCATTGGGCGTACGTTCAATCAAATGACAACGCTCCAAGCGTGCTAAGGCTTCGCGCAGTGGCGCGCGACTGATATCAAATTGCTTGGCTAATTCAGGCTCGGAGATTTTAGTACCCGCGGCGATGTCACCTTCGACAATGGCTTTGCGCAGCGCCACTAGGACGCGATCGGAGGCTGTGATGGGATCTTTGGCTTCAATCATGCTTTTGTCGACATAATTTCAATATGTTGGCATTTTTAGCCTTTAAATGGCGTATGTCAAGTTAGACAAAAGGATTATGTCGACAATCCTTCCTGCGAAACGCCTTGCGACCGCATAACATTCTTGACAAGTGTCGACGCAAGTTAAACTTTTTTTAGATTTTGTTTTGATTGAATTTTCTTTGTTAAGAATTATTTTGAATATAAAAACCACAGTCTCTGTATTTGGAAAATCTGAAGCAAGGCCTTATGCAGCAAGGCCGCGCTGGGGATAAGACTGGGGATAACTTGCAAATAACCGGTGCACTACTTACAAATCATTAACGGCGGCAACGAATTAACTTTTATTGTGATTTGCGCAAAAAAACAACGGTTGTCTACACTGACAGTAAGTCGGCAGCGTGCCCCGCTGCCACCCTCTAGCGCACGGCTCATTGTAATGAGCCATTCCCCTAAGCCCGGAACAATGCGGATTCGTTCTGGGCTTCTTTTCATCTGCGATTTACCACCAACCTTCTTGGCAGTCTTGAGCGTCCTATTCAGGCGGTTGGCAGGGCTTTTGGAAATAAGCGAAAGAAATTGGCTGTCGTTTGGTGAGCCAGCTCTTCAATGGACACCTGCTTGAGCGACGCCACCGCACCAGCCACTGCACTGACATAAGCTGGTTGGTTGGTTTTGCCACGGTGAGGCACTGGGGCTAAATACGGTGAGTCGGTTTCAATTAACAAGCGATCTAGTGGGACTTGCTTGACAACATCCCGCAACGCATCGGCATTGCGAAACGTCATGATGCCACTGAACGAGATATAAAAACCCAAATCCAGCGCGGCTTTGGCGGTATCCCAATCCTCGGTAAAACAATGCAATACGCCGCCACAGTCGTTGGCCTGCTCAGCCTTTAACAGAGCTAACGTGTCTTGCCGTGCATCACGCGTATGCACAATCAGTGGCTTGTTCAGTTCACGAGCGACGGCAATGTGGGATATAAACGCTTGTTGCTGAGTCAGTTTATTGTCAGGGCTGTAAAAATAATCCAAGCCGGTTTCACCTACTGCAACAACCTCAGGTTGGCTGGCTAGGCGCAACAACAATTGCTGATCCAGCCAATCACCGGCATGCAATGGATGTTCACCGCAAGAGACCGAGACTTGCGGATACGGCCTGACTAAGTCTGCCATTGCCGGGAACTCCGCCAACGACACACTAACACACAATAAATGTGATACTTGAGACTGAGCGGCCGCAGCTAACACCTGCGGTAAATCAAGTTGCAACTTGTCCCACTCTAAGCGGTCAAGATGACAATGCGAATCAACAAACACCGAAGTTACTCCACAGATCCATCGGTTATAGGGTGTAGGTCAGCTCCTGGGATTCGGCGCTGCCTGATAACAATTTTTCGATTTTATCACGTAAATTCTGTTTATCGTCGATAAAGGCGACACCGATCCCGGCGGGGCTAGAGTTTTGTGCGCCTTGCGGGGTGATCCATGCCACCTTACCCGACACCGAGATACCCTCTAAGCCATCAGGCAGGATCACTGACAACGCCAAACTTTGACCAATCCGGTATTGACGATTGGTTCGTACGAATAATCCGCCTTGCTTTAAAAAAGGCATGTAAGAGCGATATAGCTCTTTCAGATCGGGAAAATCTAAAGTGATTTCTTCCATGGAGTTACCGCATAAATTTAGCTAAATCTGCAAGGAGTGCTGCCAATGCAACCGTTTTATTCTGCCCCAAAATAGTGGCACAGTCACGGACCCATTGTTGATAACGCTCCAAAGCGGCACATTGATACTCAGGTGACGCACTGGTTAAGGCTTCAAGCACTACCACACGGATCAGTTCACTGAGCATTGGCAAATGTTCGACTTTTGACAGTTTAGTGGCGATCAACGCCGGTTGCTTGAGCATTTGTTGCAATAACACAAGGCCATCCGCCAGTAGTGGCAGTTGTCCTTGGCGCCATAGTTCCAACACCTGCAACGGCGCACCGCTACAAAGTGGCAGTACAAACTCAGGTAGCAGTTCCTGTGTTTGCTGCTGCAAAAACAGCAACGATTGTTCGGTTGTCGGCGTTGGTAACGCCCACACCTGACACCTTGATAAGATGGTCGGTAACAATCGATCGGGATGATCGGTTTGTAATAACAAAAAACAGTGTTGCCCCGGCTCTTCGAGGGTTTTTAACAAGGCATTGGAGGCCGCTTCGGTCATTTTATGCGCATCGGCTATCGAGACAACTTTTGCGCCACCTTGTTGCGAAAATTGTTGAAAGAACAGACTGATGTCACGGACCGCATCAACACCAATACTGCTATCACTGGTGAGCTTTAAAAAGTCAGGATGATGGCCTGCGTTCATCAACAAGCACGATTTGCATTGCCCGCACGGCGCCATCGTCTGATGTTGACATAACAGACGCTCTGCCAATTGCTGGGCTAACCAGCCCTTTCCAATACCGCGAGTGCCGCTGAACAGCAACGCATGGTGCAAGCGCCCTGCTTGTCCGAGCTGCCACAGCTGTTGCAATGGCTGGCTAAACCAAGGGATCAGCATCGATGTTCCAACGCTTGCACCAGCTGAGCCTGCACCTGCGCTAAGGGCTGAGCCGCATCAATCACCACGATGCTGTCATCGACGGCGGCAATTTGTAGATACTTTTGCCGGGTGCGTTGGAAAAACTCGAGTTGTTCTTGCTCAATTCGGTCTAAATCGCCGCGAGCGCGAGCACGCTGAAGGCCTATCTGCGGATCAATATCCAGATAGAGCGTAAGATCAGGCGTTAAGCCATCAAGTACCAACTGGCGAATGGGGTCGAGCACTGAGTCAGAAATGCCACGGCCACCACCTTGATAAGCGCGGCTGGATAAATCATGCCGATCCGCCAACACCCAGTGGCCTGCATCAAGGGCTGGTTTAATCACATTATGTAGAAGTTGCGACCGTGCAGCATACATGAGTAGCAACTCTGTGGTTGCAGCGACCTGCTCTTGACGGGGGGTTTTGACCAGATTTCGGATCTCCTCGGCCATCGGCGTACCACCAGGCTCACGGGTTTGCACTAACTGCTGGCCAGTCCCTTGCAAACGTTGCTGCAACACAGCGGCAACAGTCGCTATCGCTGTGGATTTGCCAGCACCTTCTAAGCCTTCAATAACAATAAAACGACCGCGCTTCATGGCTTTTTACCCAAAATATATGTCCTGACGTTCTGGTTATGCTCCTGCAACGTGGCTGAAAACACATGGGAGCCATCGCCCTTGGCGACAAAATAAAACTTATCCGAAACCACAGGTTTCGCCGCGGCATCCAACGATGTTTGTGACACACTGGCAATAGGCCCTGGCGGTAAGCCATTGTGAATATAGGTATTGTAAGGATGCGGATCTTGCAAAAACGCCCGAGTGATATCGCCCTGATACCGATCGCCTAGCCCATAAATGACCGTCGGATCGGTTTGTAAACGCATGTTCTTGTTTAATCGATTGATAAAAACCGCCGAGATCTCAGGTTTCTCCGGCAGATATCCACTTTCTTTTTCAACAATTGACGCCAAAATCAACAACTCGTAGCGTGATTTCAATGGCAGATCCTGCTGCTTTTGCTGCCAGGCCGCATCTAACCGTTTTAATAATTCCCGGTGAGCCCGCTTTAACACCGCCGAGAGTTTTTCATGGGCAGTATAGTTGTAGGTTTCAGGGAAAAATAATCCTTCTTCATTGACAGGCTTTGGCCCCCAATCGGCGGGCCATTGCACCAGCGCAATCGCATCTTGCATCGACTGGATATCATCAATTAAAAATGGGCTTTGCTCTAACGCCGTTAACGTTTGTTGTAAGGTTTTACCTTCTTGAATTCGTACGCTAAATTGCGCCACACGACTACTTCGCAATAACGCCAATAACTCGCGAAGACGCATCGGTTTGACCGCATACACACCTGCTTTAATTTGCCGCAGCTCAGGTTTTGCTAGAGATAACAGCTTTAATTGCCAACATTGCTGACTAGAAAACCACTGCTGTTGCACAAAGGTTTGACACAAACTATTTAAAGAAGTCCCGGGTTTCACGTCCAAGTAGGGCTGATTGCTGTTGACCAGCTGTAATTCCACCTGCTGCAGATAGTTACGAACACCAAATAAACAGACACCGAGCACAATGGCACTGGTGATAAGCGTTTTTTTCCACATTAAATTCTGTACTCTTTGATCCAATCTGATAATTGTTGCTGCACTTGCCGAATTGGGTTGGCATCAAACGTCTGCTCAGCAACCGTCATGACAGGCACAATGCCAAGCAAAGAACTGCAAAAACCAATCGCCTGCACTGTCGACAACTGTTCGAGCCCCCAACTGACATCGATGGCGTTTAATTTCTGTTTCAGCAGCTGCCGCATCACACCGTCTACCCCTGCAACATGCACGCTGGGGGTAAACCACTGTCCATCTCGGTAAAAAAACACGTTCGCTGCGATCGCTTCGACCATGACACCCGCGCTGTCACAAATCAACAGGTCTTGCGCGCCACGCTGCTCCGCTTCATGTTTGAGCATGACCGTTTCTAAACGGCTGCAATGTTTAATTCCTGCCAGTAAAGGTTGGCGCGACAAGTAGCCGTTGGCTATTTGAACATGGATGCCTGTTTGCAGCGCCTGGTAATTCGGTAAGTCGGCGGTTGAAACATAATAAGCGGGTCCTTGCACCATGGCAGGGCTGTAACCACGCCCGCCAGTCCCCCGCGTCACTTGCAGCTTTAGCACATGGTCGTTGCACTGAATGGCTGCATGCAGGATGGTCTCGATATGCTGCATATCGAGAGGTTTAAACCCTAACCGTATTGCACTTTGCTCAAGTCGTTGCCGATGCAGTGGCCATAATTCAATCTGACCCGCGGTGACTTTCATGGTCGTAAAAATGCCATCACCGTATAAAAAGGCGCGATCCGACGAAAACTCCATCCCGTCTCCATTCACCGAATTTGCTTTGAACTGGCGAAGTATGCCTGAAAACAAACGACAAAAAAACAACAGGCTACCGAAGTAGCCTGTTGTCATCTGTGTTTAGCACGGATTAGATTTTGCGAAACAGGATAGAACCGTTGGTGCCCCCAAAGCCGAAGGAATTACACAACGCGAATTCTATCGTAGCTTGGCGTGCTTCATGCGGCACATAATCCAGATCACACCCTTCATCAGGATTATCTAAGTTGATGGTTGGTGTCACCACTTGGTCTTGCAGTGATAACACGGTAATGATGGACTCAACCGAACCTGCTGCACCTAACAGATGACCTAACATCGATTTGCTAGAGCTGACCATCAAGCCGTCAGCTTTATTGCCAAATACCGATTTAATTGCCATGGTTTCTGCGATATCACCTGCCGGCGTTGAAGTACCATGCGCATTGATATATTGCACTTGCTCTGGATTGACCCCTGCATCGTTTAGCGCATGTTTCATTGCCCAGGCTGCGCCGCGGCCTGTTTCTGGTGGCGACGTCATATGATAAGCGTCACCGCTCATACCGAAACCGACCAGCTCGGCATAGATTTTGGCACCACGGGCTTTGGCATGTTCGTACTCTTCGAGCATCACAACACCGGCGCCATCGCCCAGCACGAAGCCATCACGATCTTTGTCCCACGGACGACTGGCTTGTTGCGGGGCATCGTTACGCGTCGATAATGCACGCGCAGCACCAAAGCCGCCCATGCCCAAATGGGTGGATGCTTTTTCCGCACCACCGGCTAACATGGCGTCAGCATCACCATAAGCAATCATCCGCGCGGCATGGCCAATGTTATGCACACCGGTGGTACAGGCCGTCACAATACTGATATTTGGGCCTTGCAACCCCAACATGATCGACAAATGACCTGCGATCATATTGATAATGGTTGAAGGTACGAAGAAAGGCGACAGTTTACGTGGACCGCTGGCCAGTAATTTTGCGTGGTTTTCTTCGATGAGGCCTAAACCACCAATACCTGAACCAATCGCTGCACCAATGCGATGCGCGTTTTCTTCAGTGACTTCAATGCCAGAATCCTTAAACGCTTGTAAGCCTGCGGCAACACCGTATTGGATAAACATATCCATCTTGCGGGCTTCTTTGGCAGGAAAAAACTGCTCAACATCAAAATTCTTCAGCAAACCGGCAAATTTTGTGGTGTACGCTTCGGTATCAAAATGGGTGATGAATTCAATGCCGCTTTGACCTGCTTGCAAATTTTGCCACGTGGTTGCGACATCATTCCCTAGCGGCGTTAGCATGCCTAAACCAGTGACTACGACTCGACGTTTCGCCACAGATTCCTCCAGAGTCATGTTAAACAAAGTTAATGGGCACTTTATCTTGCCACAAATAAAAACGGGTAGCCTGCGCTACCCGTTTGCATCGCGCATCGCGATGTAGAACCGTTGATTACTCAGCGTGAGCTTTGATGTAATCGATCGCAGATTGAACAGTTGTGATCTTTTCTGCTTCTTCGTCAGGAATTTCAGTATCGAATTCTTCTTCCAGAGCCATAACCAGCTCAACTGTGTCCAGTGAGTCAGCGCCCAGATCGTCAACAAAAGAAGCTTCGTGTTTCACGTCTTCTTCTTTAACGCCTAATTGTTCGATGATGATTTTCTTAACGCGTTCTTCGATGTTGCTCATCTTTTCTTCCTTTTTCGTATATAAATCGCAACAATTCGTGCAATTTTGTGTGGCGGCTAGTTTAGTGGTTCACACAGGTCGATGCAAGCAAAGGCTTAGCCTTTTCCTGCTGGTCAAACCTGATGTTAAACCATATACATACCACCGTTAATATGAATCGTTTCACCGGTGATGTAGCCTGCACGTTCAGATGCAAGGAAGGCTACAGCAGCCGCAATTTCTTCCGGTTGACCCAGACGATTCGCTGGAACTTGACCGAAAATCGCTTCTTTTTGCTCGTCAGTTAGCTCTTTGGTCATATCGGTATCGATAAAACCCGGCGCAACGGCGTTGACTGTTATACCACGAGACGCCACTTCTTTCGCAAGAGATTTTGTAAAACCAAGCACCCCTGCTTTGGCAGCCGCATAGTTCGTTTGACCGGCATTGCCCATAGAACCAACCACTGAACCGACGGTGATGATGCGACCAAAGCGCTTTTTCATCATCGCACGCAACACAGCTTTACTTAAGCGATACACCGACGTCAAGTTGGTTTGAATAATATCAAACCACTCATCATCTTTCATACGCATCAATAAGTTATCGCGAGTAATACCGGCGTTATTTACCAGCACATCGATATCACCAAAATTGGTTTTGATCTGCTCTAAACACGCGTCGATCGATTCAGGGCTTGCCACATCCAGCACTAAGCCTTGACCCGCGCCTAAATAAGCCGCGATGGCATCGGCACCTTTATCACTGGTGGCAGTCCCAATGACTTTGGCACCATGACTGGCTAATTCCTCGGCAATAGCGCGGCCGATACCACGACTAGCACCTGTCACGAGGACAACTTTGCCTTCCAAACCAAAAAAGTTCGACATGTACACTCCTGTTATGCTGACAGCGCAGCCTGCAGTGATGCGAGATCGTTCACTGAGCTTGTTGTTGTTTCTTTATGAATGCGTTTAATCAGACCACTTAACACTTTGCCAGCGCCGAGTTCGACAATGTCAGTCACCCCTTGTGCCACCAGCCACTCGACAGACTCAGTCCAACGCACAGGGCTATATAATTGGCGGATCAACGCATCTTTGACAGCATCGGCTGAATCAACAACAGCAACATCGACGTTATTAACCACAGGAATTTGCATCGGTGCAAACGACAACGCGGCTAAGTCTGCGGTCAGTTGTTCTGCGGCCGGTTTCATCAAAGCACAATGTGATGGCACGCTGACCGGTAATGGTAAGGCACGTTTCGCGCCCGCCGCTTTACATAATTCGTTGGCGCGTTCCACCGCCGCTTTATTACCGGCGATCACCACCTGACCAGGAGAATTGTAATTAACCGGTGACACCACCTCGCCTTGCGCTGCGTCTTCACAAGCTTTCGCGATTAAAGCATCGTCCAAGCCGATAATAGCCGACATGGCCCCCGTGCCAGCTGGCACTGCGGTTTGCATATATTGACCACGTTTTTCGACCAGTTTGACGGCGTCTGCCAGACTTAACACACCAGCGCATACCAACGCCGAGTACTCACCAAGCGAGTGACCTGCCATAAAGGCTGGCGTCGCGCCGCCTTGCTGTTGCCACACTCGCCAAACGGCAACCGATGCTGTTAACAAGGCAGGTTGTGTGCGATGGGTTTCGTTTAAGGACTCTTCAGGGCCATTGGCAACCAACTGCCACAAATCGTAACCCAAAGCGGCTGATGCTTCGGCAAAGGTGTCACGCACCACTGAAAATTCTTGATACAGCTCATTGAGCATGCCAACGGTCTGCGACCCTTGGCCTGGGAATACCAGCGCAATTTTTTTGCTCATGCAGAAATCCTTGTTGTTATTAATAGCGGACTAACGCAGATGCCCAGGCAAAACCACCGCCAAAGGCTTCAAGTAATAATGTTTGACCACGTTGAATACGGCCATCGCGGATGGCTTCATCCAACGCGGTTGGCACTGTCGCTGCCGAGGTATTACCATACTTGTCTAATGTGACAACAACTTGATCCATCGACATATCCAGTTTGCGAGCCACCGCAGAAATGATCCGCAAGTTCGCTTGATGTGGAACCAGCCAATCGATTTGAGATTTGTCGAGGTTATTCGCGGCCAGCGTCTGTTCAACCACTTCGGACAACTTGGTCACGGCAACTTTAAATACGTCGTTGCCTTTCATTACTCCCCAGCTATCATGCACCGATGCTTCAATGCCACGACGTGGATTGTCGACATACAATAATTCAGAATATTTGCCGTCGGCATGAATGTGAGTCGATAAAATACCTGGTTGCTCAGAGGCTTCTAATAACACCGCGCCTGCGCCATCACCAAATAAGATGACCATCGAGCGGTCTTCAGGGCTGACTAATTGGGTCAACGCATCGGCACCGATCACCAACACACGTTTGGCCATACCACCTTTGATGTATTGATCTGCAATCGACAAGGCATAACAAAAACCGGCACATGCTGCAGCGATATCAAACGCAGGGATACCAGGAATGTCGAGTTCGCGTTGCACTTCACAGGCGGCGCTTGGCAGTGCACGAGACGCACTGGTCGTGGCCAGTACAATCATATCGATGGTGTTTTTATCAATGCCGGCAGCGTCAATAGCCTGTCGTGCCGCTGCGGTACTCATGGTTGCGACGGTTTCGTGCTCGCCCATGACGCGGCGCTCGCGAATACCAGTACGTTCAAGGATCCATTCGTCGGTCGTTTCGACCATGCTTTCCAGATCCGAATTGGTGCGGATCTGCTCCGGGAAATAACTCCCGGTGCCAATAATGCGTGAATACATTGGGACCTACGCTTTTTCGATTAATACGTGTTCCAACCGGTCTTTTATTTTTACAGGGACCTGACGTTCAACTTCACGACAGGCCTGCCGGATGGCACTGAGAAATGCATCTTTCGTTGCATTTCCATGACTTTTCACAACAATTCCACGCAATCCTATCAGACTTGCACCGTTATAGTGGTCGGGGTTCACCCCGGTTCCAATACTTTTTAACAGTGGTTTGATCATCCAGCCGAATAAATGCGCGGACATGCTATTTTTAAGTGCATGTTCTAAGCGTTTTATGATGAGTTTGGCGACACCTTCGCAGGTTTTCAGCGCCACATTACCAACAAAGCCATCACAGACGATAACATCAGCTTTGCCAGAGAAAATATCGTTGCCTTCGATGTAACCGATGTAATTAATGTCAGCACATTCGGATAATAACAACGACGTCCGTTTGATTTGATCGGACCCCTTGATCTCCTCTTCGCCCATATTCAGCAACGCGACTTTTGGCTGGAGAATAGCTTCAACTTCTTCGGCCATCACCGCTCCCATCACGGCAAACTGAAACAAGGTATCGGAATCGCAATTCACAGTAGCGCCAAGATCAAGCATAAACACAGGACTGCCAGCCGTCGTCGGTAAGGCACTGATAAGCGCGGGCCGCTCAACACCATTGAGCATTTTTAACACAAAATGAGACATGGCTATCAGTGCACCGGTATTACCGGCACTAACACAAGCAGCCACAGTTTGGTTATCGACCAGATCCAGCGCAATACGCATCGATGAATCACGTTTGCTGCGAAGAGCCACCGAAGGTTTATCGGTCATCAAGACTTGCTGCGAAGCATGACGAATGGTCAGTTGCGGGTGATGTAATGCGTGATGGTCGAGAAGGTGCTTTTCGATAACCTGTTGATCACCAACGAGCACGAGGTCTAGCAGAGGATTTTCCGATACAGCCTCGATAGCTGCAGGAATAGTAGATAGGGGGCCATGATCGCCCCCCATCATATCTAAAGCAATTTTAAGCCTAATTGGTTGCACGAGGTGCACCGGGGCTTATTTTACTTTACGGCCTTTGTAGAAACCGTCAGCAGTGATGTGGTGACGACGGTGAGTTTCACCAGTCGTTGCATCTACTGACAAAGTTGGGCCAGTCAGCGCGTCATGTGAACGACGCATGTCACGCCGTGAGCGAGATTTTTTGTTCTGTTGTACAGCCATGGTCTTTCTCCTAAAAAATCACTTTTTTTTCAATTCTTGCAAAACTGCAAATGGATTCGGTTTTTCTGGCTCTGGCTCGATTTCGCCCCAGGTCATCTGCAACTTCGCAGGATCACATTGCCCTTCTTCATGCATAGGAAATAAAGGCAACGCCAGAATTAATTCGTCCTCAACCAATTGCCGCAAATTAACTTCGCCGTGTTCGTCTTTCTCAACCACGTCGTAGCGTTGTGGAATATCGTCGTGAGCCGAATCATCCCCGTGGATCGGGGTGTATGCAAAACTACAGGTTAATGCCATAGTCATCGGATCGCCACACCGTTCGCAAGTGACTTGCACTTGAACATCGGCATTGCCTTCGAAGTAAACTAGACCCTGTTCGTCTGTACCAAAATGGACAGACACATCCACATCACCTGCGCTATCAGCCAACGACTCCGTTAACCGGGTCAGGTTGTTCAGCGGTACATATCCGATAAAGCTCGTACGCTTTTGCGCAGCGCGTGTCGGATCTAACGTGATAGGAATTTTAACTTTTTGCATAAGGCGCGCATCATATAGATCGATCTGGCGAGTGTCAAAGGTTTCTACCCGCTTTTACGAAGTTTTTGCCAGTCCAACACCAGAAGAATATGATAGCCAACCCACTTAAGATTGCGAAGAAAGATATGTCTGTTAATGCAACAATATTATTAGCATCCACTTCTATATACCGAAAAGCACTATTAGAAAAATTAACCCGTGACTTTATTGTCTGCAAGCCGGATGTCGATGAGACACCGCTACCCAACGAAACACCGCTCGAGCTCGTACGGCGCCTAGCGATTGCTAAAGCAAAAGCAGGCGCTGACCAATGCGGGGTGAGTGGCAAAATCCTTAGTATTGGTTCGGATCAAATTGCATTATTTAATCAAGAAATATTAGGTAAGCCACATACGCCAGACAATGCATTTGCACAATTAACTAAATTCAGTGGACATCATGTGCAATTTTTAACCGGTTTAGCGGTCTATGATTCAATCTCTGAACAGGTCGAAGTTATCGTCGAACCATTTTCGGTGTATTTTCGTACACTGACGGCCGATGAAATTTGGCGTTATATTGAACGCGAGCAACCACTACATTGTGCAGGCAGTTTCAAATCTGAAGGTTTAGGTATCACACTGTTTGAAAAATTTGAAGGCCAAGATCCAAATAGTTTGATTGGATTACCCCTGATCCGGTTGCATGCGATGTTGAAACATTTTGGAGTCGATTTGTTGCTACGCGCCGAATAGGCCGCGAATGGCTACAAACCACAAACGGCTTAGACATCTGAAACACCAGCCGACACGGCACAATGTTCGTGAAACAACTAACTGGCAAACCCCGAATTCACTCGGGGGTGAAGCTGGCCCACTGAACAGACTGCTGGCAATTGCCTGCAGTCTGTAAACACAGGCCTTCCTATCAACGAAGAGCCTTATCTATTTACACTTTAGTTAGCAGCAACAGTAAACGCTGCAAAGCCCAGTGAAAAGGCTGTAGTAGACTTGCGTAGCATCAGGACGGCCGATACCCGATGCATCCACACGGTGCGGATAAGTGATTACGTCTTGAGTCATACTCACCATCGTCAGGTTGACCTACAATCGTTCTGGTAAATGACCCAGTAACGACAATAAATCATCGACAACGGCATGGGGATGATACGGGGCAAAATCAGCAGCGCCATGCACACCATGAGTAATGCCAATCCGATGCACCCCAGCAGCATGCGCCATTTGCATATCAAACCGTGAATCACCAATCATTACAACCTGATGCGCGGCTAATTGTTGTTCGGTCAGAATTTGTTCCAGCATGTCTGGACTTGGTTTTGATTGCGCTTCATCAGAGCAGCGACTGGTGATGAAAAATTCGCCTGTTCCAGTTTCACGCCACATTCTGTCTAATCCACGGCGAGCTTTGCCGGTGGCGACACCCAGTTGATAGCCCCGATGACGTAAAGTGGCAAACACATGTTGAGCATGTGGATACAACGGTGTCGGCGTGGTATCTATCTCGCTGTAGGCTTTTTTATACCAATCGCCAAGCACTTGTCGCTCTGCAGCATCCGCATCAGGGAACAGCATCGCCATCGCTGGGTCTAGTGATAAACCAATCACTTGTTTGGCCTCATGCCAGCTCGGCTCGGCTCGGCCATTTTCGACAGCGGCAATTTGTAACGAACGAACTATTTTGGCCACCGAGTCCATCACAGTGCCATCCCAATCAAACACAACTAATTTTACGTCTTGCATCTCTAACTACTACTTTTGCAAAGGCTTAGGCCGAGGGTGTTTATTTTTTGGTTAATTTATCTAAAGTCACTGCCAGCGCTTGGTCAAGCGGTGCTTCAAAGGTCAAACGATTGCCAGAGACCGGATGGTTAAAGCTAATTAACTTGGCGTGCAAGAATAACCGATTCAACCCCACGGCCTGCATTTGAGCCGTAAACAAGTTGTCGCCGTATTTATCGTCACAGGCAATTGGATGACCTTTACAGGCTGTGTGTACCCGAATTTGATGGGTACGACCAGTCACCGGAAAACATTCCAATAAAGTGCCTTCTTCGAAACATTGCAAAACTTTAAATCGTGTTTCAGACGGTTTGCCGTCGACGTCGTCGACTCGGACAATCCGCTCACCACTTTGCAAGGTGTTCTTTTTCAGTGCTTCGGTGACTTTTTTAATCTTGCCGTCCCACTGCCCTGCAACGAGCGCCCAGTATTTCTTTTCGACCACTTTGTCGCGCAGTTGCGCGTGCAGTGCCGTTAAAATGGAGCGTTTTTTAGCTATTAATAAACAACCTGAGGTATCGCGGTCTAGGCGATGCACCAATTCCAAATGTTTGGCTTGGGGGCGAAGTGCACGCAGCGCTTCAATGGCACCAAAACTTAAACCACTACCGCCATGGACCGCCATACCGCTGGGTTTATTGAGCACAATCAGTTCATTGTCTTCGTATAAAATGTGGCTCTCTAAGGTTTTCACCGACGTCAATTTCACAGAGACCGTATTTTCAGCCTGAACAGGAATGGTCAGTGGTGGCACGCGCACTTGGTCGCCAGCAACTAACTTATATTCGGGTTTGATCCGGCCTTTATTGACTCGCACTTCGCCTTTGCGCAGCACACGATAAATCACACTTTTAGGAACACCTTTGAGACGAGCAAGCAGGAAATTATCAATTCGCTGCCCTGCGTATTCAGCGTCTACATCAATAAATTGCACGGGTGTTCTGGTTTCTTGGGTCATGCCGGATAACTACTCTGTTTTATACGAAGTTTTAGGTTGCTATGCTTTGCAAATTAGTGGGATAATCGACCCGCTAATAGTGCCCCATGTGGCCAATTAGGGCGCTCTTTGATACGTAAGAGACGCTGTGCGGCACCAGTTGGGACGCCGATCATACAGAATCCGTGGTGAAAACCAACGATTTTATGGCCCCACTGCTGACAAAACGCCTTGTGCTTGCGGTAATGCTGAGTAACTTATTACCTAAATAGCGCAACACAGCGCCCCGGAAAAGAGCAAAAAAAAGAACGATAGCGACAACGCAGCGCCGGTATACGGTGTGTATCAGATTCTTGAGTTCGATGTTTTTATGTTGCCGAACTCGCTTTAAACAATTGAATTAATTGGTTTTTCAAGCATCCAGTCGGGAGACTGCAATCCTATATGTTTGACGACATCTGACATGCACGTCTAGAGCGCGCTGTCGTTGTGGCTGAAGGACGAGTCAGACACAATGAAAAGAATGCTCATTAACGCCACGCAGGAAGAAGAAATCCGCGTTGCGCTGGTCGATGGCCAGAAACTTTACGACCTGGATATTGAAAGCCCAGGCCACGAACAAAAAAAAGCAAATATCTACAAGGGTAAAATTACCCGTGTTGAACCTAGCCTCGAAGCTGCCTTTGTTGATTACGGCGCTGAACGGCACGGTTTCCTCCCTTTAAAAGAAATCTCCAGCGATTACTTCCCTGCCGGCTATAAATTTGATGGTCGTCCGAACGTCAAAGAAGCGGTGCGTGAAGGCCAAGAAGTCATTGTCCAAATTGATAAAGAAGAGCGCGGCCAAAAAGGTGCTGCGCTGACGACTTATATCAGCTTGGCTGGTTCCTATTTGGTGCTGATGCCAAACAACCCGAAAGCGGGTGGTATTTCTCGCCGCATCGAAGGTGACGAACGACAAGAGTTAAAAGACTCACTCGGCCAGCTGGAACTGCCAGATGGCATGGGTTTAATTGTACGTACTGCCGGTGTAGGTAAGTCGTATGAAGAGCTTGACTACGATTTGCGTGCCCTGCTGAAACATTGGCAAGCCATCACGGAATTTGCCAATAACAACCCAGCGCCACGGTTAATTCACCAAGAAAGCAACGTGGTGTTTCGCGCTATTCGCGACTACCTGCGCCGCGATGTTGGTGAGATCCTGATCGACAATCCACGGATTTTCGAAGAAGCCAAACTGTACATCCAACAGTTCCGTCCTGATTTTGCGCACCGCGTCAAGCTGTACCAAGGCGACACGCCACTGTTTATGCACTATCAAATTGAAACGCAGATTGAATCAGCGTTTCGCCGTGAAGTGCGTTTACCAAGCGGTGGTTCAATCGTTATCGACACCACCGAAGCATTGACGGCGATTGACATCAACTCGTCAAAAGCCACTAAAGGCGGCGATATCGAAGAAACCGCGTTTAATACCAACTTAGAAGCGGCCGATGAAATTGCCCGTCAATTACGCCTGCGTGACTTAGGCGGTTTGATTGTGATCGACTTCATCGACATGACGCCAGTGCGCCATCAACGCGAAGTAGAAAACCGCTTAAAAGAAGCCGTGAAACAAGACCGCGCCCGTGTGCAAATCGGTCGCATTTCACGTTTTGGTTTGCTTGAAATGTCGCGGCAGCGTTTACGCCCATCGTTGGGTGAATCTGCCACGCACGTCTGTCCACGTTGCCATGGTCGTGGCACTATTCGCAGCACCGAGTCATCGTCACTGTCGATTTTACGTTTAATTGAAGAAGAAGCGATCAAAGACAACACCAGCCAAATCCATGCGCAGGTGCCCGTCTCCGTCGCCACTTATTTAATGAACGAAAAACGTGAAGCCATTGCCCGGATTGAAAACCGTCACGGCATTCGTATTTTCATCATTCCAAATGAACATATCGAAACGCCACACTACGAAGTGACGCGTATTCGTATCGACGAAGAAATCGAAGAAACCAGCTACAACATGGTGAAAGCACCGGTTGTCAGCAAAGAGCTGTATCACCCGGTCTCTGACGCAGTGAAAGAAAAACCTGCGGTTGCAGCCATTGCTCTGCCAGAAAATACCGTGCAAAGCGCCCCTGCCCCTGTGGCGAAAGCGGCACCAGCAGCGGTGGTGGTGACCGAAGCAGAACCTAGCTTGTTGGCAAAAATCAGTGGTTTCTTCAAATCGCTGTTTAGTAGTGCGCCAGCACAAGCGCCTGTAGAAACCAAACCAGAGCAGCCACAACGTCGTCAAAACAATCGTGACAATCGTAATCGTCGCAATAACCGTGATGATCGCAATAAACGTCGTGATGAACGTGACGACAAGCCACAAGCACAGACGCAAGTCAAAGATGAGCAAAAAGCCCAACGTGGTGAGCGCCAAGACCGCCCAGAGCGTCAAGATCGCAACAAGCCTCGTCAGGACAAGCCACAACGGACTGAAAAGCCGCAGCAAGAGCGTGCTGAAAAACCAGTCCAAGAAAAAGTGGCGCGTGCAGTGGAGCAAGATGACGATCATGTGGTATCCAGCAAAGTTGCTGAACGTCGTCAGCGCCGTAACCTGCGTAAATCTGTCCGTTTGGAAAAATCTGGTGTCGCTGCCGAAGCGATCGACGATGTTGTAACCACCGATACGCCAGTGACTGAAACCGCGGTGATCACGGAAACGGTTATTACCGCAACAGTTGACACTGTGGCCCCTGCCGTGGATGCCGCTGACGATACCCATAGCCCAGCAGATGCTGCGGATAATCGTGGTCGCTCTCGTCGTTCGCCACGTCATTTACGTGCTGCAGGTCAGCGTCGTAAAAAAGAGTCGCAACAAACAGATGATGGTATCGATGCTCGTTACCCTGACGCTGACGAACAACCTGCTGAAGAACAGCTGGATTTATTGGCCGATGCAGCGTTGGTTGAAGTTGCGACTCAGGTTGCAGCGCAAGAGCAGCCAACGGACGTTGCTCCTGCAAAACCACGTCGTCCACGCCGTGAGCCAAAGGCTGAAGCCACAACTGCAGATGTCGTTGTCGCAGAGTCGGCAGTTGACACAGCGCCGGTTGCAGAAGCTGCCCCTGTGATTGAAGCTACTGCAGTTATCGAAGCAGCCCCGGCTGTCGATGCCGCACCTGCGGTTGAATCTGCGCCGGTTGTTGAAGCTGCTCCAGCGGTAGAAACTACACCCGAGGTTGAAGCGGCTCCAGCGGTAGAAACTACACCCGTGGTTGAAGCGGCTCCAGCGGTAGAAACTACACCAGTGGTTGAAGCTGCTCCAGCGGTAGAAACTACACCAGTGGTTGAAGCGGCTCCAGCGGTCGAAACTACGCCAGTGGTTGAAGCGGCTCCAGCGGTAGAAACTACACCAGTGGTTGAAGCTGCTCCAGCGGTCGAAACTACGCCAGTGGTTGATGCAGCGCCTGCCGTGCAAGCTGCCCCAGCCAAAGCGACCAGCCGTTATGGCAACATGGTTGTATCAACCATGACCAAACCTACAGCCGTAGTGGAAGACACTGCAGTGGCTCGCCCACAAGCAATGCCAGTGGAAGCGCGTCCACAGGTTAAGTCAGCTGAGCGTCCAGCCGGTTCAGCCACTGCACGTCACAGTGCAGCAGCACCGATGACCAAGCCACCTGCGGTGGAATAAGTCAGGCTTAGCAGCAGAAAAAAACCAGCGGTAACGCTGGTTTTTTTTATTGCGGATACTGTGCTAGTAAAAAGTGACGCATCATAAGGGATGAGGGCTCTCGGTCACGTCTAAGACACTACTAGCTATTTGCTCTAGCATGGCACCGTCACAGACACGCCTACCTAGCAGCTTCAAGCAGCCTTTGGTTAGCGGCGTTCTATAAACTGGTCAATCAACTGCAACACTTTATCTCGATATTCATCGCGCTCAAACAGCAGCTCATGACTTGCACCGGCAAAACTATGCACCTGACCATCTTGGCAATTCGGTCCAAGATCGTGGCAAAACTGCTGTTGGGCATTATTACTGACTGCTTTTTCATTACCGGCCTGCAGCATCAACACGGGAACCTTGATTTGGCTGGCGAACCTAGGCATCCGCTGTGAAACCTCGCAGGCCTGATTGACCCACTGCCACGTTGGGCCACCGAGTTGTGCTTTTGGGGTTTGCGCGAACACTTGGCGAAATTGCTGATATCGCGCTTGCGATGTCATTAAGATGTTATCGGCAAAGTCTTGATTGACGTAGGGCTGACTGACAAAGCCGGCGTAACAATCGCTGCAGATCCAGCCCAGCGCAGTTTCCAAACCACAGCCATCACGTTCAGAAAATAACACTTCGGTATTGGGAGCGATCATCGGGGATGACAACACGGCGCCGCTGAATAAATTCGGATTTTGCGCCAACAGCTGCACTGCAATGGCGCCGCCCATCGAATGCGCTAAGAGCACTAATTTACCCTGTTGTTGTTTTTGCACGACGTCGGCTAAAAACAACAGTTGATCATCGGCATACTGCTGGAACACCTCAACATGGCCTTTGTGTGGATCGTCCAATAACCGGTCGGATAAGCCTTGACCACGATGATCTAGCATAAATACCGCATAACCACGCTGACTTAAGTCATAGAACACTTCAGGGTACTTGATATACGCTTCCGTGCGGCCTTGCACCAGCAGAATAGTGGCTTTGGCATGCTCAGGAATGGTGTAAGCGTAGGCCAAGGTTAAGCCATCTTTGCTTTTGAGTTGCCCCTCGGTGACATGGTTTTGCCAAAACGGCGTAATTTGATTGTTGTATTGCGTGGATAACTGCGACTCCGGCACCGCACTGGCGTAACTACACGCCAGCATGGCTGCGAGCAGCGTCAGTTTGACTACTTTTTGCATGTCCGTATTAACTCTATGAGGGCTTGCATCTGCTGAGAAATCAGCTGTTTAACTTTATCATCAACCAATTGGCCATCGCTAAAACTAGGGCCAAACGCATTAACGAAAATTTCTGGTTTGTTGACAAAATGCAGGTCTAGGTAGACCCCGACTTGTCGAAGATGATACTGCGCACGAGAAGTCCCCATGCCGCCACCGGCGCCCATCAAGGCAACGGCCTTACCTGCCAATAAGGCATTGTTGGGTGCCCGAGATGCCCAATCTAAGGCATTTTTTAACGCTGGCGCTATCGAATAATTGTATTCAGTACAGCCAAAGACGAACCCGTCGGCATTGGCAAATTGCGCTAACAGACGCTCCACGGCAGCCGGTTTTTCGCTGATGTCTGGATTATAAAAAGGGATGTCTGACAAGTCTGCCCATTCAAAATGATGCGCAGGCGCTAATACCTTGCCAGCTTCTAATAACAACTGCTTGTTACTGGATTGGGCTCGTAAACTACCGCAAATGCCTAAAATGGTATAACTCATGCTCTACTCCAACGTTTCCAGATGAAATAACGGCGGGCTATCCACCAATTTAGCCAGGTGATAGCAGGCACCAATAGACAAGTCACCACCACAAACCACAGAGGGTGCGGCAGTTGCAGAAAATTAGCGACACAGCCCAATAACACCGCAGCCCCGATCGCTAACGCAAAGCGGCCTCGGCTTTTGCCTGCAATCAGCGCTGCAGACCAAAAGCCTACCGTGATACTTAATAACCAGCCAAGCAACACCAACAACAAGGCAATGACGGGCAATTGCTGCATAAACTGTTGCGCCACAGCGGGATCAGACAAATCGCCGATGTGTGGCGATGGGAATAACCAGGTTATAAATTGTTCCATCACAATAATAACGAGGAAGGTCAATAAGATACCTGTGACCAGTGCCAACGAGGTTCGAACCACAGCCTTCATCCAATCGCCTCCGTGAATTAGTGCATGCAGGATGATGAAAAATCAGTATGACGAGCAATGTAGCTACAATCAACCGACAATTTGTTTACCTTCAGCCGCCAACACGCCATGCTGCGCATCCAGTGGTACACACCAAGTGGCTGCGGCTGGCAATTGTTGCCAAGCGCGTTCCGTTAAGGGCCGAAATGCTTGCATAAAGGACGCGAGTTCAGTGTCGTTCATTCCAAAGCCTCGCTTCGCATGCAGCGCCTGCTCTTGTTGCAATCGCCACTGACACACCGTGAGCCAATCCGGTGCTTTTAGATAGAGCAGAGGCCTTAACAATTGAAACCATGGCTGATAGGCTGCCAACGCGGCTTCAACGTAACGCTGATAACGCGTATGCGAGCCCGTTAATTCAATAGGCTTTACGCCCAGACACCAGCCTTCAATAATCAGACAATCATAACGCTGCAATGGTTCAGCGGCCGTCGGATCATCCAATGCCTTGTCAAACCGTGGTAACGCAATAGCTCGACCTTGTAGGTGCGCTTTGGTTAGCGCCAATGCAGCGCTGATACTATGGGTGCCCGGCACCCCACGCTGGCGTAGTCGCCCATCGACGGTCTGCGCCAGCAACGCCCTGGCATCTTTGCCTAGATAAAAGTCATCCAGCGACACGACAGCCACCGACACGCCATGCCAACGCAGCTCATCGGCCACCATCGCCGCCAGGGTGGATTTACCCGAACCCTGCGCACCACTGATGGCAAATAAAGGTCGCTGCGTTTGCAGAATCTCCTTGGCAAGGTGCTGCGCCAAGGCTTTAAAACTGGAAGAGTTCAACCGGCATTCCTTTCAAACGAACCGTGCTTGGAAATTCAACACACAAAACGGCCGTCCAGACGCTGACGAGCCCGTGCATCTTTGATACACTGCGGACAATTTTTTTTCAATGCGAAAGAGCCACTATGACCCTTGCAACTCAAGTTCTTGCTGTCAATGATGACCTGCCGATCCGCACGCACCTGCCGGTCCATTCAGGCAAAGTCCGTAGCGTGTACTGGTTAACTGCCGAAGATAGCGCGCGGTTAATCCAACAGAAAAACTACCCAGTCCCAGCCGACACGCCACTGGCCATTATGGTGATCAGTGACCGTATTTCGGCATTTGACTGCATTTGGCACGGTGAAAACGGCTTAAACGGTGTGCCAGGCAAAGGCGCGGCGTTAAACGCCATTTCCAACCACTGGTTTGGCTTGTTTAAACAACAAGGCCTAGCCGATAGCCACATTCTGGATATCCCGCACCCGCTGGTGTGGATTGTACAAAAAGCCCGCCCGATCAAAATCGAAGCCATCGCCCGCCAATACATTACCGGCTCGATGTGGCGCGCGTACAGCAAAGGTGAACGTGAATTCTGCGGTATCACTCTGCCTGAAGGCCTGAGCAAAGATCAAAAACTGCCAGACATTTTAATCACACCATCGACCAAGGGCATTTTGACCGGCCTTGACGGTGTGCCTGAAGCCGATGACGTGAACATTTCTCGCGCCGACATCGAGCGCCATTCCGCCGCCTTTGGCTTTAATAGCCCAGCCGACATCAGCCTGTATGAAAAGCTGCTCAAAGAAGGCTTTGGCGTGATTAGCCAAGCGTTGGCAGCGCTGGATCAGATGTTTGTCGACACCAAATTTGAATTTGGTTACGTCAAAGGCGTCGATGGCCAAGACAAACTGATTTATATGGACGAAGTTGGCACGCCGGACAGCTCACGCATTTGGGATGGCGCCGCGTTTCGTCAAGGCAACATCATCGAGCAATCCAAGGAAGGCTTCCGCCAATGGTTGCTGGCGAACTTCCCAGATCCGGACATTTTGCTGAACAAAGACCGCATGCCAGAGCGCGCCGCCCTCGCCCGCGACAACGCGCTGCCAACCGAAGTGATGATGGATATCTCCCGCACTTATTTAGGCATCGCCGAAAAAGTAGTCGGCCACAAAATCGAGCTGTCGGCCAACCCGAAAGCCGAGATTGTGCAAGTCCTCAAAGACCAGTACGGACTGGTCGACTAAACAAAGGAGCTTCGGCTCCTTTTTTGTTGGTATTTTTAATGTCTCGAATCGTCTACGTTCGACAGAGAACCACCGAAACCAAGATTAGCCACCAAGTCCAGGCACATCCTCACGATTAGCATCGAGCTTGACTGTTTTTAAGCGTTAAAAAATATCAACTATCAAAGCTTTGAATAGCAACCAACAGACATTGTGGCCTCCAAGGCGCCCCCATTACTATGCGAAAAGATCAGTTTTTCTAGGTCTTTCCGCTGAGAACATCAGCAACCAAATGAAGCAAACACTGCGGCAGTAATAACAAAAGCAATGCTGCCACCTTCCCAATTGAAGGAATAAAGCAAAGATGAAGTACGTTGAAGCAAACTTTGATGGTCTTGTCGGCCCCACGCATAACTATGCCGGATTATCGGTGGGTAATGTCGCGTCACTAAACAATGCTAAAAATCAATCCAACCCAAAACAAGCCGCACTGCAAGGCTTGCAGAAAATGAAAGCACTAGCCGACCTTGGGATGGCGCAAGGCGTGTTAGCCCCACATGAGCGGCCAGACGTGCACACACTGCGCCGGCTTGGCTTTAGCGGCACAGACGCCAATGTGCTACAGCAAGCGGCGAGGCAAGCGCCGGCGATCCTGAGGGCCGTCTGTTCTGCCTCGAGCATGTGGACGGCCAATGCCGCGACGATTTCGCCAAGTCGCGACACGCAAGACGGTAAAATTCACTTTACCCCGGCCAACTTGACCAACAAATTCCATCGCTCACTGGAACCGGTTACCACAGGCCGAATTCTTAAAGCGATGTTTGATGACCCACGCTATTTTGCGCATCACGCGCATTTGCCCGACAACGACCACTTTGGTGACGAAGGCGCCGCCAATCACACCCGGCTTTGCGCGGATTATGGTCAAGCTGGCATTGAAATTTTTGTATATGGTCGTGCCGCCTTTGACCCAACACGCCCTGCGCCGAAGAAATTCCCCGCCCGGCAAAGCCTTGAAGCCTGCCAAGCGGTAGCGCGTCTACATGGGTTATCGGACGATAACGTGGTGTATATCCAACAAAACCCGGCGGTGATTGACCAAGGCGTTTTTCATAATGACGTGATTGCGGTGGGTAACCAAAATGTGTTGTTTTACCATCAACAAGCGTTTCTAGATGAAGATCGCAAACTGGCCGAGGTGCGCCACAAATTTGGCGAGCAGACGCCACTGCATCTGATCAAGGTGCTCGACACTGAGGTTACGGTGCAACAGGCGATTGAGACCTATTTGTTTAACACCCAAGTCATTACCTTGCCAGGTGGCGACATGGCGATTATTGCGCCAACGGAATGTCGTGATCACCCAAGTGTCAGCGCTTATTTGGCCGAACTCACGGGCCGCGGCACGCCTATTCGCCACGTGCATTATTACGATGTGAAACAAAGCATGCAAAATGGCGGCGGCCCAGCCTGCTTGCGGCTCCGAGTGGCCATGTCAGAGCAAGAACAACAGGCGGTGAACCCGCATGTCTGGCTGGATGATGCGTTGTTTACGCGCTTAAACCAGTGGGTTGAGCGCTATTATCGTGACGTGTTAACCGAGCACGACTTGGCCGATCCCGAGTTGTTAGTGGAAAGTCGCACCGCGTTAGATGCTCTGACCCAGCTGTTGAACTTAGGCTCGGTGTATCCGTTTCAGCGTGATTAAGCCAGTTAGCGATTTACTAGGTTTCCACCTGATTTAGCCCCAAACAAAAAGCCCACCAAGGTGGGCTTTACAAACACAACAACAGCACGCCAATTACATGGCAATGCCACCGTCGATTTCGACCACACGACCGGTGAAAAAGTCATTTTCAAAGATGTATTTGGCGGTGTGGGCGATCTCGCCCGCTTCGCCTAAACGGCCGACCGGTTTCATTTTCTCTAGGCGCTCACGGGCTTCTGGTTTCATGGCGTCAGTCATGGCGGTGCGAATAACCCCAGGAGCAATGGCGCCGACACGAATGCCGTAACGGCCCAGCTCACGTGCCCAGGTCACTGTCATCGCCACTACGCCGGCTTTTGATGCGGCGTAGTTGGTTTGGCCCATGTTGCCGGCGCGCGCGACGCTCGACATATTGATGATGACGCCTTTACGGCCTTGTTGCACCATCAACGCAGCGGCTTCGCGGCCACACAAGAACACACCGGTTAAGTTAACATCGATCACCGATTGGAACTGCTCCAGCGGCATTTTGCCGGTCAGTTGGCCATCTTTGTATTTCAGCAGCAAGCCGTCGCGTAAAATACCAGCGTTGTTAATCAGGCCATCAATGCCGCCAAAATCAGCTGCAATGGTGGCAAAGGTGCTGACGACGGACTCTTCGTTCGCCACGTTACAGACGTAACTGCGCACCGTCACGCCTACGCTTTCAAGCTCGGCTTTTGCCGCTTGCAGCTGAGCGTCGTTCATATCCAGCAGCGCCAAATGGGCGCCTTGGCCGGCGCACATCCGCGCCATCTCTAAACCGAGGCCTTGTGCGCCGCCGGTTACCACAATCACTTTGTCACGTAATTGCATATCAACCTCATTCTCTAAGCACGAATGCGCTTATTTTTTCTTAAAGAAATTAAAAATACTGGAGAAATCAAGCTTACCGTTGCCTTGGCGTTGGTGCTGCACGTACAAGTTACGCGCCAGTGCGCCCATCGGTGTGCTGCTTTGGCTTTGTTGCGCGCAATCGCTGGCAAGACCTAAGTCTTTGGCCATCAAATCGACCATAAAGCCGCCTTGATAGTTGTTGCTCGATGGCACGTTTGGCAACACGTCTGGGCATGGGTTGTAAAGTTCCAACGTCCAGTTACGGCCTGAGCTCTTGAGCATAATGTCCGACAATACTTTTGGATCTAGGCCGTTATCGATACCCAGTTGCAGCGCTTCGCTGGTGCCAACCATCAAAATCGACAACAACATGTTGTTGCAGATTTTGGCGATTTGACCGGCGCCAACGTCCCCAGCGTGGAACAAGTTTTTTCCCATGCAGGACAATACAGGCTGCGCTTTGGCGAAGTTGTCGCTGCTACCGCCGACGATAAAGGTCAAGGTACCCGCTTTGGCGCCACCGACACCACCAGAGACTGGCGCATCGACAAAATCGATACCGCTTTGCGCAAGCAGCGCGCCAACAGTGCGAGCGCTTTGCGCGTCAATAGTCGAGCAGTCCATCACCAACACGCCTGGCTTTAACGCTGCTTTGACATCGGTGTAAAGGCCGACCACGTGTTTGCCTGCCGGTAACATGGATACCACAAAATCAGCGCCGCTGACTGCGTCAAGCGCCGACGTGGCCGCCACCGCACCTTCGCTGGCGACGTGTTGCAGTACTGTCTGGTTTAAGTCAAACGCTTGCACGCGAAAGCCAGCTTTGACCAGATTTAACGCCATTGGGCCGCCCATATTGCCAAGGCCGATAAACGCGACTGTGTGTGTCATCTTCAATATTCCCTGTTGGCCTGCGGACATAGCGCAGGCTTTTAAAATGTTATTGTTTGGTGATTTTGCCAAGCGCCGCTAAAGGATGCGCGTCGGCTGGCCATGGGCTTTCAAACAGCGCATTGATCACGACTTCTGGCACCGCATCGACGGTGGCGTATTGCCACGTTGGCTTTTGGTCTTTATCAATCAGCAAGGCACGCACGCCTTCGGTGAATTCCCCCAGCTTGCCGCATTGCACAGATAACCCAAGCTCTAAGCGGAAGCTATCGGCCAAAATTTTGCTTTGGCCCAGTTGCAACAAGCGGTACACGATATGCGCGGTAATGGGGCTGCCGTATTGCAACGACGCTTTGGCTTTGCTAAGCCAAGTGTCTTCACCAGGAATATCCATAATGTGCGACATCGCAGCGCTTAACGAGTCTGTGCTACGCAAAGCGCTGATGCTGTGCTGGTGCAGACGAATTTGACTCAGCGGTTGTTGGTGCAAGGTTTGGCTTTCCATATGCAGCAGCATGTCGGTCAGCTTTTGGTGATTCAGCGCGACTGTGTTGCCAAACCGAATGCTCAATAGCGCATCCAGTACCTTCTGGCGTTGGTCGTGCGGAATAAAATAATCTGCCAAATCAATATGCTTGGCGTCCGCCGCGTTAATCGATGCGCCGGTTAACCCTAAAAACAGACCACAGCCGTCCGGCATGCGGTTTAAGAACCAGCTGCCACCAACATCTGGGTACAAGCCAATCGCCATTTCTGGCATGGCAATGCGGCTAGTGCCAGTGACCACGCGGTGCGACGCGCCAGCCATCAGGCCCAAGCCGCCGCCCATCACGATGCCATTGCCCCACACCAACACTGGTTTATCGAAGGTGTGGATCAAATAATCCAGCGTATATTCTTTGGTAAAAAACTCGGTCACATACGGCTGAAAGGTGCCCGGGGCATCTTTCATGCTGTGGTACAAATCACGAATGTCGCCACCGGCGCAAAAGGCTTTGTCGCCTGCACCTTGCAGCACCACCATGGCGATGTCGTTGTTGTCTTTCCACGCTTGCATCTGTGGTAACAACAATTCGACCATCGGCAGGCTTAGCGCATTTAATGACTTTTCGCTGTTAAGCGTCGCTACACCAATCCGCTTGCCGTTTTCACAGCTTAATTCGGCAAATAACACGACTGCGTCAGACATCTGTGTGTTCCTTGAATTAACCGTTAACCCACTGCGGGGCGCGTTTTTCTAAAAATGCCTCCACGCCTTCGACTTGATCTTTGGTATTAAACAAACCGACAAACAACTCGCGCTCCAGTGGCAGCGCGGCCGAGATGTTACCCGAGCGGCCTTGTTGGATCAGCTTTTTACAAGCGCTGACGGCCGATGGGCTTTGCTCAGCGACTTTGGCGGCAAGCGCAAGTGCGGCGTCAAGTGCTGTGCCGGTCGGCACCACGTCTTCAACGAGGCCAATCTGTAGCGCTTTGTCGGCTTTTAACCGCTCGCCACATAAAATCATCCGTTTTGCCCAGCCTTCGCCGACCAGCCACGCCAAGTTTTGGGTGCCACCGGCACATGGCAACAGGCCAACTTTGGCCTCTGGCAGCGCCAGTTGCGCTTGCTCTTCGGCAATGCGAATGTCGCACGCCAGCGCCACTTCCAAACCGCCGCCCATCGCATAGCCGTTAATGGCGGCAATCGACACGCCGCGGAATTGGCTTAAGGTTTCAAAAGCGTCACCAAAAATGCGCGCCATGTCGCTGGCCACGCCTTTATCGCCACTGGCGAACAGGTTTAAGTCGGCACCGGCGGAGAAGAATTTCTGGCCTTGGCCAGTAATAACCAGCGCGTAGACGTCTTTGTTGGCGTTTAATTCACGCACTAAGTCGCGCAGTTGCGTGAGCGTTTCTGCGGTCCAGGTATTGGCCGGTGGATTGTCGATGGTAATAAGCGCCGTGTGGCCTTTTAATTCAAGTTGTAACTGTGCCATAACTACTCCATGTCACGCTGGCGCACCGCCGGCGTGGAAACAACAGATGTTGGGCTTAAAGCCTGTGCTAAAGCCCACGATGTGGACTGCCTGAAACGGCAAAAGCCCGCAACTGCGGGCTTTAACGATTTATAGAATGTCGCCAGCGGCACTGTCGAGTAAACGACGGCCGATGATCAGGCGCATAATTTCGTTGGTGCCTTCCAAAATTTGGTGCACGCGCACGTCGCGGAAATGCCGCTCCAGCGGGTATTCCTTGATGTAGCCGTAACCGCCGTGGATTTGCAGCGCTTGGTCACAGACTTGGAAACCGACGTCTGTGGCGAAACGTTTGGCCATCGCACAATACGCGGTGGCTTCTGGGTCTTGCGAATCTAACTTAAACGCCGCTAACCGCACCAGTTGCCGTGCTGCGACCAGCTCGGTGGCCATGTCGGCCAATTTAAATTGCAGAGCTTGAAACGCCGCCAGTGGCTTACCGAATTGCTCACGCTCTAACATGTAGTTGCGCGCGGTATTCAGCGCCTGTTGCGCCGTGCCAATTGAACAGGTAGCGATGTTAATCCGACCGCCGTCTAAACCTTTCATGGCAAAGGTAAAACCTTGGCCTTCGGCGCCTAACAAGTTATGCGCTGGAATACGCACGTTTTCAAAGGTGACCAAACGGGTTGGCTGCGCGTTCCAGCCCATTTTTTCTTCGGCTTTGCCGTAAATCACGCCTTCAGCGTTGGCAGGTACCACAAAGGCTGAGATACCTTTCGGGCCTGGCTCGCCAGTGCGCGCCATCACCACCAACACATCAGTGCTGCCGGCGCCCGAGATAAACATCTTCGAGCCGTTTAACACGTAGCTGTCGCCATCTTTTTTCGCGTTGGTGCGAAGAGATGCCGCGTCTGAACCTGCACCAGGTTCGGTTAAGCAATAAGATGCCAGCTGCTCACCTGTGACCAAACTTGGGCACCACTCATTTTTGGTGGTGTCAGTCCCCCAGGTCGCAATCATCCAAGTCGCCATGTTGTGAATGGTTAACATGGCGGTGGTGGCGGTACAGCCCATCGACAGTTGTTCGAAGATGATCGATGAATCTAACCGCGATAAGCCCATGCCGCCGGCGTCTTCTGGCGTGTACAGGCTACAAAAGCCTAGCTCACCCGCTTTTTGCAAGACGTCGCGTGGGAAATGATGCTCGCGATCCCACTGGGCCGCAAACGGTGCCAATTCAGTTTCAGCAAACTGCCGCGCGGTGTCGGCAAAGGCTTTTTGATCATCTGTTAAATTAAAATTCATCGTCTAACCTCGGTGAAGATATTGCAGCCGGCGCTGTTTTTATAAGAGATTGCCGGTGGTTTGAACCCCGCCTTGTTGGCGCTACGCCAGCGTGACAGGCTGCGACTAAAAATTCGAAACAGTACAGGCGGTTAGCTGACCAACCGCCTGTTTTTACCTATTAACGCAGGTTAATCGACATGTTCGGGCCAGAGACCTGAATGTCGTCATCAAACCAGCGTGCGGTGATGGTTTTGGTTTCTGTGTAGAAACGCACCGCTTGTTTGCCGTACGCGTGTTGGTCGCCGTAGAACGAGCCTTTCCAACCAGTGAACGAGAAAAACGGCAGTGGTACCGGAATTGGGATGTTGATGCCCACTTGGCCCACTTCGATCTCGTGTTGGTATTTACGCGCAGCCGCGCCTGACGCGGTGAAAATCGAGGTACCGTTGCCGTATGGGCTGGCGTTGATGAGTTTAATCGCCGCATCCAACGAATCGACGGTCATAGTCGCCAGCACCGGGCCAAAGATCTCTTCTTTGTAGATGGTCATGTCAGATGTGACATCGCTAAACACCGTTGGGCCCACCCAGTTGCCGTTTGGATAACCTTCTACCACCACGTCTGAGCCATCCAGCACACAAGTCGCGCCTTCTTCTTTGCCTTTGGCAATCAAGGACAAAATACGTGCTTTGGCTTGCGGGCTAATTTGCGGGCCGTACGCTGCGTTTGGATCGGTGTAAACGCCTGGACGCACTTTGGCAATCGCCGCCGCCACTTCAGGGATCCACTCGGCAGCAGCACCAACAAACACTGCCACTGAAATCGCCATACAACGTTGACCAGCGGCACCCACCGATGCACCGACTAAGGCGTTGATCACTTGTTGTTTATTGGCATCTGGCATCACCACCATGTGGTTTTTCGCGCCCGCAAAGGCTTGCACGCGTTTTAAATGCTCAGTGCCGGTTTTGTAAATGTATTGGCCAACATTGACAGAGCCGACAAACGAGATGGCTTTGATGTCTGGGTGGCGCAATAACACGTCGACTTGCTCTTTGCCGCCGTGCACGACTTGCAACACGCCTTTAGGCGCGCCAGCCTGTGCAAACAGCTCGGCGATGCGGTTAACGGTCATCGGATCTTGTTCCGATGGCTTTAATACAAAGGTGTTACCGCAGGCGATGGCCATTGGGAACATCCACAGCGGGATCATCGCTGGGAAGTTAAACGGGGTAATACCGGCGCACACGCCCAGCGGCTGAATGTAGGAATAGGTGTCAATCGAACGTGCGACGTTTTCAACAGTCTCGCCCATCATCAGCGAAGGGATATTAGCCGCCTGTTCGACCACTTCAATGCCGCGCCAGACGTCGCCTTTGGCGTCTTCGACGGTTTTACCCAGTTCGCGACAGATAATATCGGCGATCTCGGCTTGGTGATCTTTTAATAACTGAGCAAAACGCATCATCAAACGCGCGCGCTCTGACACTGGCGTTTCTTTCCAGGTTTTAAATGCCGTTTTGGCGGATTCGATGGCCTGCGCCATTTCATCCATCGTCGCACAAGGCACTTGCGCGATGACGTTTTGCGTTGCTGGATCCGTTACCGGGATGAGCTTGTCACTTTTTGAGTGCACAAATTCGCCGTTGATAAACAGCTGAACCTGAGTCGTCATATCATTTCCCCGTGGGCGCGTCAGCTTCTGAGTGCGCCGCCCTATTGCTTTGAATCGTTATACAGCGTCGTGCGCTGCGCCATGCCAGGTGGCGGCCTTTAGGCTGTTGTCCCTTGGCAAATCGGCCGGTGAACCGGCTCTATTTTTTACGTGGTCCCGGCGTTTGCCGGCTCCTGTTTAATTCGTTAAAACGCCTGCAAGCGCAGGCGTTTTTGATACCTTTTAAGCCACTTCAACCGCTAAGGCGACCGCTTCACCACCACCGATACACAGTGACGCGATGCCGCGTTTTAAGCCGCGCGCTTTTAAGGCGTGGATCAGCGTGACTAAAATCCGCGCGCCAGAGGCGCCGATTGGATGGCCCAGCGCACAAGCGCCGCCATTGACGTTGACTTTGGCTTCATCCAGACCCATTTCGTTGACGGCCAGCATGGTCACCATGGCAAAAGCTTCGTTGATTTCCCACAGGTCAACATCGGCGGTGGTCCAGCCCAGTTTGCTTAATAACTTTTGCATCGCACCAACCGGTGCCACGGTAAATAGCGCAGGTTCCATCGAATGCGTGGCGTGACCGACGACTTTCGCCAACACCGTTTTGCCTTGGGCGGCGGCATCGCTTTCGCGCATCAGCACTAGGGCCGCAGCGCCGTCAGAAATAGACGAGGAGTTCGCCGCCGTGATAGTGCCGTCTTTGGTAAAAGCTGGGCGCAAGGTTGGGATTTTATCGACTTTGGCATTGCCTGGTTGTTCGTCGGTGGCAAACACCACCTCGCCTTTACGGCTTTGAATTGTCACAGGGGTGATTTCAGCAACAAAGGCGCCTGAGCTGATAGCCTGTTGCGCGCGAGTTAAACTTTGCACCGCAAAGCGGTCCATGTCATCGCGGCTGATGCCTTTTTCGTTGGCTGTGACTTGGGCAAAACAACCCATGGCTTTGCCGTCATAGGCGTTTTCTAAGCCATCGAGCATCATGTGATCTTTGATTTCGCCGTGGCCCATGCGATAACCGCCACGAGCTTTTGCCAGAATGTAAGGCGCGTTGGTCATGGATTCCATGCCGCCTGCAACGACTACATCCGCGCTGCCGGCTTTTAATAAATCATGCGCCAACATCACGGTTTTCAGGCCAGAGCCACAGACTTTGTTTAAGGTGGTCGCGCCCGCAGATAACGGCAGACCGGCTTTTAATACCGCTTGACGCGCAGGTGCTTGGCCTAAGCCGGCTGGCAAGACGCAGCCCATCAACACTTCACTGACCGCTTCACCGGCAACACCTGATTGTTCCAGCGCGGCTTTGATGGCAACTGCCCCTAAATCAGTTGCAGCAACATCGGACAAACCGCCCATAAAACCGCCCATTGCGGTACGTTTAGCGCCTACGATGACAATGTTGTCGGCCATGAGATGATTCCTTATAGATGTGCAGAGGATTAATGCGCTTACGCGAAACACGTGGTGATGCCCTGTCTGCACATAGTGCATGGCTCTGAGCAAGCGGCCTCGTATGAACGAGAGTGCTCGCTGGAAAGAGCGGCAGTCGCGCCTGGTTAGGTGTTGTCTTTAATTCAGGCGTCGACTGCAGGGTAAAACGGGCAAAGGCACGGTTTCGCAAAATCTGAGCAGAGCCTACACCAAATTTACGTTTACGCCAACGTCAACCAACTAGTACCTTGGTCTTATCAGTGAAAAATTCGGTTTTTATGTCGGTAAATTTTACGCGGAGCTGGCAGCGCTGCTTTACACAGCATTTGCTGAAGTAAACAAATTTATGAAGAACTCAGCATATAAACAGCTTTTCATATAATTGTTTTTATTGGCTTTTATTAGCTTTTTGCTTTTAGTTTTAAACAATTAGCCATGTAGGGGCAGCATAGAAAACCAGCAGAACCGGCCCACCCCAGCTTTACCTTTACGTAAACTTCACTTATATTGACCAGCAACTTTTACGGTGGACCTTATGACAGAAAAAGAACAAGCCACGTACAGCATTAGCGAGTTGGCCAAAGAGTTTGATATCACCACGCGCAGCATTCGTTTTTACGAAGACCAAGGCTTATTAACGCCGCAGCGCCAAGGCCAAACCCGCATTTACAGCAAACGCGATCGCGTACGGCTGAAACTGATTTTACGCGGTAAACGGTTAGGCTTTAGCTTGGCCGAAACCGGCCAGTTGTTTGAGCTGTACGACGCGGACAAGTCCAGCGTGACGCAGCTGACCACGATGTTAAAACTGATTGAGCTGAAAAAAGCCGAGTTACACCAGCAGATGGATGACATCAAAGTGGTGCTGATGGAGCTGATCACCGTAGAAAAACGCTGCCGTGAAACCTTGTCGGATGCCAAAGCCGACGGCAAAAAAGCCACCGACTAGCGCAATCAGTACAAAATTTTAGGCGTCGCCCGTGCGGCGCTAACCGAAGAATTAACGAATAACAAGGCGTTACGCCATAAGCCTCACAGGGGATAACCATGATTAGTACCTACAAAAGTTTGAATTTCGATTTGGGTGAAACCGTCGACATGATCCGTGAGCAAGTCAACGCCTTTGCTCGCGATGAAATCGCGCCGCGCGCGGCACAAATCGACCATGACAACGCCTTCCCGAACGACCTGTGGCGCAAATTTGGTGATTTAGGCCTGCTGGGGATCACGGTTGATGAACAATACGGTGGTTCAGGCCTTGGCTATATCGAACACATTGTGGCGATGGAAGAAATCAGCCGCGCTTCAGCCTCGGTAGCGCTGTCGTACGGCGCGCATTCCAACTTGTGTGTGAACCAAATTTTCCGCAACGGCAACGAAGCACAAAAACAAAAATACCTGCCAAAGCTGTGTTCAGGAGAGCATATCGGTGCGTTAGCTATGTCTGAACCGAACGCCGGTTCTGACGTGGTGTCGATGAAACTGCGCGCCGACAAACAAGGCGACCGTTACATTTTAAACGGCAACAAAATGTGGATCACCAACGGCCCTGACGCGCACACCTATGTGGTGTACGCCAAAACCGACATTAACGGTGGCAGCAAAGGCATCACCGCCTTTATCGTTGAACGCGGCTTTAAAGGTTTTAGCCAAGCGCAAAAACTGGACAAGTTAGGCATGCGCGGCTCGAACACCTGTGAACTGGTGTTTGAAGATTGCGAAGTGCCAGAAGAAAACGTGCTCGGCACTGTTGGCAGCGGCGTTAAAGTGCTGATGTCGGGCCTGGATTACGAACGCGTGGTGCTGTCTGGCGGTCCACTCGGCATTATGCAAGCCTGTATGGACATCGTTGTGCCTTATATCCACGACCGCAAACAATTCGGTCAAAGCATCGGTGAGTTCCAGCTTATTCAAGGCAAAATTGCCGACATGTACACTCGGATGAACGCAGCGCGCGCTTACGTCTACACAGTCGGTAAAGCCTGCGATCGTCGCGAAACGGCGCGTAAAGACGCCGCTGGCGCGATTTTATACAGCGCAGAATTGGCCACCCAAATGGCGCTGGATGCTATTCAAATTCTCGGCGGTAACGGCTACATCAACGAATACCCAACCGGACGCCTGCTGCGCGATGCCAAGTTGTATGAAATCGGCGCCGGCACTTCCGAAATTCGCCGGATGTTAATCGGCCGCGAGCTGTTTAACGAATCGAACTAAACAAGACCGCGGCAGCACTAGCTGCCGCTGTTTTATGCGTCGTCGACATGCGCCCACACGGTGGGTTTTCGCAGGTGAATGAAGTGACTCAATTAACGACAAAAATTAATACCAAATCGGCAGAGTTCCAACACAACGCCGCGCAAATGCAAGCGCTGGTGGATGATCTGCAACGCAAAGTCCAACAAATCAAATTAGGTGGCGGCGAGACGTTAATCGCCCGCCACGTCAGCCGCGGCAAGTTGTTTGCGCGCGATCGGGTGCAAAAGCTACTCGACCCCGGCTCACCGTTTTTAGAAATTGGCCAATTCGCCGGTTGGGAATGTTATGACGACTACGTGCCAGCGGCCGGTGTGGTGGCTGGTATTGGCCGCGTCAGTGGCGTTGAGTGCATGATTGTCGCCAACGACGCCACGGTCAAAGGCGGCACCTATTACCCATTGACGGTGAAAAAGCATTTACGCGCCCAAGAAATTGCCGAGCGTTGCCACCTGCCCTGTATCTATTTGGTCGACTCAGGCGGTGCCAACTTGCCACGCCAAGACGACGTGTTCCCAGACAAACTGCACTTTGGCCGCATTTTCTTTAACCAAGCCAATATGTCCGCCAAAGGCATTCCGCAAATTGCCGTGGTAATGGGTTTGTGTACCGCCGGTGGCGCTTATGTGCCAGCGATGGCCGATGAATCCATTATCGTCAAAGAACAAGGCACGATTTTCTTGGCAGGCCCACCGCTGGTGAAAGCCGCCACCGGTGAAGAAGTCAGCGCCGAAGATTTAGGCGGCGCTGACGTGCACACCCGTATTTCCGGCGTGGCCGATCATTATGCCCTGAATGACGAACATGCACTGCAATTGGCGCGTAACGCGGTGTCGCGGTTAAATCGCCCGGCGCCAACACAACAAGACGTTAAGCCAGTGCAAGAACCGCTGTATGATGCGCGCGAAATTTACGGCATCGTCGGCACGGATCTGAAAAAGCCATTTGATGTGCGGGAAGTCATTGCGCGCATTGTCGACGGCTCAGATTTTGACGAATTCAAACAATTTTATGGCCCGACACTGGTGTGCGGTTTTGCGCGGATTTTCGGCAACCCAATTGGCATTGTCGCCAACAACGGCATTTTGTTTAGCGAGTCGGCGCAAAAAGGCGCGCATTTTATTGAACTGTGCTGCCAGCGCAAAATCCCGCTGCTGTTTTTACAAAACATCACTGGCTTTATGGTCGGCCAAAAATACGAACATGAAGGCATCGCCAAACACGGCGCGAAAATGGTCACCGCGGTTAGCTGTGCCAAGGTGCCAAAATTTACCGTGTTAATTGGCGGCTCGTACGGCGCCGGTAACTACGGCATGTGTGGTCGTGCTTATGACCCAACCATGATGTGGATGTGGCCAAATTCACGCATCTCCGTGATGGGCGGCGAACAAGCCGCAGGCGTCATGGCAACCGTCACCAAAGACGGCTTGGCGCGTAAAGGCGAAACCATGTCGTTAGAGGCCGAAGCGGCGCTGAAAAAACCGATCATCGAGCAATACGAAAAACAAGGTCACCCCTACTACGCCTCAGCGCGTTTATGGGATGACGGCGTCATTGACCCTGCGCAAACGCGCACTGTGGTTGGGTTGGCCCTCGCAGCAGCGCTCAATGCGCCGATTGAAGAGACACGCTTTGGCGTGTTCCGGATGTAAGGGGCTCGCGATGAAAACCACAGAGTTTTTAAGTTACGGCATGGAAAGCCGGTTTGTTGGCGTGTTAACGCTAAACCGGCCTGAACTGCATAACGCCTTTGGCGATCGGATGATTGCTGAACTCAATCAAGCCCTCGTTGAGCTTGCAAGCGAATCTGACATTCGCGTATTACTGCTGACCTCGACAGGCAAAAGTTTCTCCGCCGGCGCGGATTTAAACTGGATGCGCTCGATGGCGGAGAAAAACTTCGCCGAGAACCTGCAAGACGCCGGTGAACTGGCGCGGCTGATGCAAAGCCTGAACGACTTTAAAGTGCCGACTATTGCCTTGGTGCAAGGCGCAGCCTTTGGCGGTGCTGTCGGTTTAGCCGCGTGCTGCGACATGGCGATCGCAGGGCCGAAAGCGTCGTTTTGTCTAAGCGAAGTGAAGATCGGTTTAATTCCAGCCGTCATCAGCCCCTATGTGGTGCGGGCCATCGGTGAACGTGCGTCGCGGCGTTATTTCACCACTGCCGAGCGGTTTGATGCACACACCGCGCTGCAGCTAGGGTTAGTTTGCCAGTTGGTAACGGACGATGCGCCCGAGGCACTTCGTCAAGCGGCACAACCGCTGATTGACGCTATCGTCGGCAATAGCCCGGCCGCTGTGCAAGCCGCCAAAGAGCTGGTGGCCGTCGTGGCCAATGCGCCGATTAACGCCGACACCATCGCCGAGACGACCCAGCGTATTGCCGCTATTCGAGTCTCGGTCGAAGGCCAAGAAGGCTTAACGGCATTTTTAGACAAACGCACGCCCGCTTGGCAAGCATGACGCAGCAAGGACTTTGATATGTTTACTAAAATTCTGATCGCCAACCGCGGCGAAATCGCTTGCCGCGTCATTAAAACCGCCCATCAATTGGGTATTCGTTGCGTGGCTGTTTATTCAGAAGCCGACGCCAACGCCCGTCATGTGCGGATGGCCGACGAGGCCTATTTATTAGGGCCTGCGCCATCGAAAGAAAGTTATTTACGCGCTGATAAGATTTTGGCCATCGCCAAACAAAGCGGCGCGCAAGCGGTGCACCCAGGCTATGGCTTTTTAAGCGAAAACGAAGACTTCGCCAACGCCTGCGCCGAAGCCGGTGTGGTGTTTATCGGCCCACCAGTGCCAGCCATTGCCGCCATGGGCTCAAAATCAGCCGCTAAAGCCATTATGCAAGAGGCTGGCGTACCGCTGGTGCCGGGTTATCATGGCGATAACCAAGACGAAGCCTTTTTAGCCGCTGAAGCCAACCGCATCGGTTACCCGCTGCTGCTAAAAGCCGCCTACGGTGGCGGTGGTAAAGGCATGAAAGTGGTCTGGCAAGAGTCCGAGTTTTTAGAGCAGCTGCAAAGCGCCAAACGCGAAGCGTTAAACGGTTTTGGCAACGATAAAATCCTGATGGAGCGTTATTTAACCAAGCCGCGTCACGTCGAAATCCAAGTGTTTGCCGACAACTTCGGCAACGCCGTGTATTTGCACGAACGCGACTGCTCTATTCAGCGCCGCCACCAAAAAGTGATTGAAGAAGCACCAGCGCCCGCCTTTAGCGCTGAGCAACGTAAAGCCATGGGCGAAGCGGCCGTCAAAGCAGCCAAAGCCATCGGTTACGCCGGCGCCGGCACGGTCGAATTCTTATTCGACGAAGACGGTTCGTTCTATTTTATGGAAATGAACACGCGCTTGCAGGTTGAACACCCGGTCACTGAAATGATCACGGGCCAAGACTTGGTGCAGTGGCAGCTGTTAGTAGCCTCTAACCAACCTTTACCGCTGGCACAACATGAGATCCCGCTGGATGGTCACGCCATCGAAGTACGGGTGTACGCCGAAGATCCAGACAACAATTTCTTACCAGCGACCGGCAAATTAACCTATTTACGCCAGCCGGAAGAAAGCCGTTATGTGCGCGTTGACACGGGTGTGGTCGAACACGACGAAGTGTCGCCATTTTATGACCCGATGATCGCCAAACTGATTGTGTGGGATGAAAGCCGCGACCGCGCCATCGCCCGCATGCGCCGCGCGCTGGATGATTACCGCATCGCCGGTATGAAAACCAACTTAAATTTCTTAACCCGATTGGTCAGCCACCCTGCTTTTGCTAAGGCCGAACTCGACACGGGGTTTATCAACGCCCATCAGGCTGAGTTATTAGCGCCTGAGCAAGCAGAACCGACACAGGCGCTGTTATTAGCCGCGTTGTATTTGCTGCTCAAACAACAACCGCAAAGCAGCAGCTGCTCGCCCTGGGACAGTGGTTTTGGCTGGCGTTTAAATGAAACGGCGCAGGTCAACTTCTGCCTCGAGCAAGACGAACAAAAGCATCAGGTGTCGGTCACGTCCAGCGGCCAAGGCTTTACCGTGTGCGCTGGCGAATTATGTATCAAAGCCAGCGCAGCGCTGCACGGCGATGTGCTACACGCCAATATCAGCGGTCATCAGCACAAGGTGCGCGTCAGCCAACACGGCGACACAGTGTCGGTATTTATTCGCCAGCATCGCTTTGATTTTGATTACAAAACCCAAGTGCAGGTCAGCCACGCCGACGATGACGCCGGTAGCTTAAAAGCGCCAATGAACGGCACCGTGGTCGCCGTGATGGTCACGCCTGGCCAAGCCGTCGAAGCAGGACAAACCTTGCTGGTGATGGAAGCAATGAAAATGGAATACGCCATCAAAGCGCCTAGCAATGGCGTGGTGAAAGACGTGTTTTACAAAGCCGGCGAGCTGGTGAAAGACGGCGCTGAGCTGGTTGATTTTACCGCGCAAGGAGAAAGCGCATGAGCATGCAGCAACTGCCTAAAGCTGTGCGCATCGTCGAAGTAGGCCCACGCGATGGCCTACAAAACGAACAAGCAGTGATCCTTGAGGCCAAAGTGGCGCTGGTGAATGCCCTCGCGGACGCCGGCCTGACCACCATCGAAACGGGGTCGTTTGTCAGCCCGAAATGGGTGCCACAAATGGCCGACTCCGCGGCGGTGTTTCAAGGGATCGCGCGTAAAGCCGGTGTGCGTTACACAGCGCTGACGCCTAACTTACAAGGCTATCAAGCGGCCATTGCCGCAGGCGCCGATGAAGTGGCGATTTTTGGTGCCGCTTCCGAAGCGTTTTCGCAAAAGAACATCAACTGCTCGATTGCGGAAAGTTTGGCGCGGTTTGAACCTATCATGGCGCAAGCCAAAACGGATGGCATCCAGGTGCGCGGGTATGTTAGTTGCGTGGTGGGCTGTCCGTACCAAGGCGCTGTGCCGCCCAGTGAAGTGGCGCGCGTCGCCAAAGCGCTGCTGGACATGGGCTGCTACGAAATTTCGCTCGGCGATACCATTGGTGTTGGCACGCCAGCCACAGTTCTGGCGATGCTCGACGCCGTGTTAGCCGTGGTGCCTGCCGACAAATTAGCGGTGCATTTCCACGATACCTATGGCCAAGCGTTAACAAATATTTACGCCGCGCTAAGCCGCGGTATTACTGTGATTGACAGTGCCGTCGCCGGTTTAGGTGGCTGTCCTTACGCCGCTGGCGCGTCAGGCAATGTTGCCACTGAAGATGTGGTGTACTTGTTAACAGGACTTGGCATTTCGCATGGCGTTGAGTTACAAAGCCTCGCCCGCGCGGGCGCGGCCATTGCCAGCGCGCTCGGTAAGCAACCTAGTTCTAAAGTAGGATTGGCCTTGCTGGCTAAATGTAACAACAATTCGTGACCTGATTTAGTAAGGCGTGCTGCGCAATCGGCGCGCCTTCGACCAACAACAAAAGAGGTTTTCCATGGCAGGGTTTAACAAAGTCGTGCATAGCTACGAAGAGGCACTGGCTGGCCTTACCGACGGCATGACCGTCATCGCCGGTGGCTTTGGCTTGTGCGGTATTCCAGAAGGCTTAATCGCCCAAATCAAAAAAATGGGTACCAAGGATTTAACCGTGGTCTCCAACAACTGTGGCGTCGATGGTTTTGGCCTGGGCGTGCTGCTTGAAGATCGCCAAATCAAAAAGATGATCGCCTCTTACGTTGGCGAAAACGCCTTGTTTGAACAACAGCTGTTATCCGGCGAGCTGGAAGTGGAATTAACCCCGCAAGGCACGCTGGCGGAAAAAATTCGCGCTGGTGGTGCTGGCATCCCGGCATTTTTCACCGCGACTGGCTACGGCACACCAGTGGCTGACGGCAAAGAAACCCGCGAAATCAATGGCCGCAACTATGTGCTGGAACACTCGATCACTGGTGACTTCGCCATTGTGCGCGCCTGGAAAGCTGACCGCTACGGCAACCTGGTGTTTCGCCACACCGCGATGAACTTCAACCCGATGGTCGCCACTGCCGGCAAAATCACTGTGGTGGAAGTCGAAGAAATCGTCGAGCCAGGCGAATTGGCCCCGACTGAAATTCACACCCCAGGTATTTACGTGCATCGCGTGATCAAAGGCAGCTTTGAAAAACGCATCGAACGTCGCATGGTTCGCAAAGATTAAGGAGTTGATGATGGCATTATCTCGTGAACAAGTGGCGATGCGTGTCGCACAAGAATTACAAGACGGTTTTTACGTCAACCTTGGTATCGGTATTCCAACCTTAGTGGCCAACTATGTGCCTGCCGGTATGGAAGTGATGCTGCAATCGGAAAACGGCTTATTAGGCATGGGCCCCTACCCAAGCGAAGCAGAATTGGACGCCGATATGATCAACGCTGGTAAAGAAACCGTCACCGCTATTAAAGGCGCAGCGATTTTTTCATCGGCGGAAAGCTTTGCCATGATCCGTGGCGGCCATGTTGATTTAACCGTGCTGGGCGCTTTTGAAGTCGACCAAGCCGGCAACATCGCCAGCTGGATGATCCCAGGCAAGCTAGTGAAAGGCATGGGCGGCGCGATGGACTTAGTGGCTGGCGCGCAAAACATCATTGTCACCATGACCCACGCCGACAAATACGGCTCGTCGAAGTTACTGGAACGCTGCACCCTGCCGCTGACGGGCGTTGGCTGCGTCAAGAAAATCGTCACCGACTTAGCCGTGCTGGAAGTACGTGACGGCGCGTTCCATTTGCTGGAGCGTGCGCCTGGCGTCAGCGTGGAAGAAATCGTGCAAAAAACCGCTGGCAAATTAATTGTCAACGGCGATATTCCTGAGATGGTGTTTGCTAGCTAAGCGTTTTTGCTGGCTACAACGAAAAAGGACGCCATGGCGTCCTTTTGCTTTTCTAATTCTCTAATTCTCTAATTTTGTATTCTTCTCTAAAACAAAGCTTTAATAGCTGGCCAGCGCCAAATTCGTGAGATCGCCACCAACCAGAACCGTCTGTTGCTGAGTTCGAACGATACTGACTTGTGCCACCTCACCTATCAACATCACAAACGCCAGTTCATTATTTGCCAAGCGAAACCAGCCGACTTGATAACGTGGCAAATGAATGCCATCCACGGCAGTGGCAGGTGTAAAGTCGCCCAATTCCGTAGCAGGAACCACCGCTAGCTTATTGTTCGATGCAGACAAGGCCGGTACCTGCGTGTTGTAAATCCCAGCGTTCAGCGTTAAAGCATCGCCTTGCAGCAACACACTGTTTTGACTGAACACCCAGCAACTTGCCAAAAACAACGTGGTAAAACCAAGTTGTGCCCACAACAGCCATTTCAGATGTTGACGATGCAGCCACCAGACACCTACCGACACCAGTGCAGGCACCAGCACAAAGCAGATAAACAACACCAACACCGGCCACACGCCAATGTTTATCATCATAAAGCGCACACTATCCAAGACCCAATGACAAAATCCTAGCATAGCGGCACAATTAATCACCAAGCATTAAACATCTTTACGCATAATTTACACAAAACTACAGGCCAAACCAGCGCGAGATGGCCAATCGCGCCAACAAGGTCGCAGCTGAATGACGTGGCAAGTGGCGACAGCAACTACCGTCGCCATGGTGAGCAGAGATTACTTTAAACGCCGGATCAAACTCGAGGTATCCTGGCGACCACCGCCCAGTGCTTGCACTTCGGCATAAAATTGGTCGACCAACGCAGTCAGCGGCAACTGAGCGCCGTTTTTACGGGCTTCATTGAGGGTAATGGCTAAGTCTTTGCGCATCCAATCGACAGCAAAACCAAAATCAAATTGGCCATCGACCATGGTATGGCCGCGATTTTCCATCTGCCATGACTGCGCCGCGCCTTTGGCGATGACATCCAGCACCGCTTTGGCATCCAACCCCGCTTTGTCTGCAAAATGCAGCGCTTCGGCAAGGCCTTGTACCACGCCGGCGATACAAATTTGATTGACCATCTTCGCTAATTGCCCGGCGCCGACGCCACCGAGTAACCGCACGCCTTTGGCATAGTGCCACAGCACAGCTTCTGCTTGCACAAACACATCGGCCAGCCCGCCCACCATGATGGTCAGCTTACCGTTTTCAGCACCCGCTTGACCGCCCGAGACCGGCGCATCTAAAAAGCCCAGCTGTTGACTCGCACAAGCATGACCCAATTCACGCGCTAGCTCTGCCGACGCTGTGGTGTGGTCAACTAAAATGCTACCGGCTTTCATCCCCGCCAGTACACCATCGTCGCCATAAACCACCGAACGCACATCGTCGTCATTGCCAACACACATCAACACCACATCGGCCTCTAGTGCCGCCTGACGTGGCGTCAGCGCCATAGCGCCGCCATATTGCTCCACCCAGCGCGCCGCTTTGCTGCTGGTGCGGTTATACACCGTCACTTGATGGCCCGCGCGTTGCAGATGGCCGGCCATTGGAAAGCCCATCACGCCTAAACCGAGAAATGCCAGTTTGAGAGATTGTCCGGAAATTGACATACATTTGTCTTAATTCTGTGAAACACTGCTTGGTACTTTACAAACTTATGATACAAATAGCAAAATCGCCGGCCGCACGGCCAGGGAGGAAACATGGCAAACGTTCATCATTTTCAAGTCACCACCGCACAAGGTGAAACTATTGCGCTTCGCAACTTTCGTGACAAGGTGCTCCTGATCGTCAATACCGCAAGCCAATGTGGCTTTACGCCGCAATATCAAGAACTCGAGCAATTGCATCAGCAGTACAAAGACCAAGGTTTGGTGATTTTAGCCTTCCCCTGTAACCAGTTTGGTGCGCAAGAACCAGGCGATAACGCCCAAATTCAACAGTTTTGCCAAATCAACTATGGCGTGAGTTTTCCTGTCATGGCTAAAATTCAAGTCAATGGCCCAGATGCAGATCCATTGTTTGAATTTTTAAAAGACCAAGCACGTGGCCTGCTGAAAACCCGCGCCATTAAATGGAACTTTACCAAGTTTTTGGTTAATAAAGACGGCGTGGTGGTGAAACGTTACGCACCGCGGACTAAACCGATGCAATTGGTGGAAGCCATTGAGGCTGAATTAGCCTTGCTTCCCAAAGCGCAGTCCCATCACGCGGCATAAACAGACATGGAGCTTTGCTTTGGATATATGTGTTTTTAGTTCGCAACCCTACGATGAAACCTATTTACGCCAGGAAGCTCCGCATCTTAACTGGCGGTTTATCCAACAACCGCTGGATCTGGTTTCGGTGCAAAATGCTGTGGGTGCCAAAGCCATTTGCGTGTTCGTTAATGACAAGCTCAATGCGCAATTAATTGATGTGCTTGCCGATATGGGCATTCGTCAGGTGCTGCTGCGCTGTGCCGGCTTTAATAATGTCGATGTGGCGTATGCCAAATCACGCGGCATTGCAGTGGCCCGCGTGCCCGCCTATTCGCCCGAAGCCGTGGCCGAACACTGTGTTGCGATGATGTTGTGCCTAAACCGTAAGCTACACAAAGCCTATAACCGCGTTCGAGACGACAATTTCAGCTTGATGGGCTTATTGGGTTTTAATTTGCACGGCAAAACCGTGGGCATCATCGGCACTGGCCGGATTGGTCTTGCCACCGCTCGTATTCTTCATGGCTTTGGCATGCAGGTGTTGTGTTATGACATTCAACCGACTCCTGAGCAACTGCCTGCGAACGCCCGTTACGTTTCGCTAGAACAGCTGTACTCGCAGTCCGATATCGTCAGTTTACATTGCCCGCTAACACCACAAACGCATCATTTGGTAAACGCTGACACCCTGCGTTTAATGAAAGACGGTGTGATGCTCATCAACACCAGCCGAGGCGGCTTGATAGACACCCAAGCCGTGATTGAGGCATTGAAATCTAAACGAATTGGCTTACTAGGCTTAGACGTGTATGAGCAGGAAGCCGATTTATTTTTTAAAGACTTATCCGACCAAGTGATTGGCGATGAAGTGTTCCAACGGTTATTGACCTTCCCCAATGTGTTGATCACTGGCCATCAAGCGTTTTTTACCGACGAAGCAATGACCCAGATTGCCCAAACCACCGTTGGCAATTACATGGCGCTGCGAGATGGTCTGCCCTGTTCCAACCTGCTGTAATGGTCTGCCTAGGCTGATACGGCTATAAAAAAGCAGAACCGCCGTTGGGCGGTTCTGCTTTTTCAAACCTCGGGTGTTATTTTCCTTGGCTAGCCAGGCTTGGCGCAAGTAAGGTGCGATGAAAAAACTCGGTGATGGTTTGATGCAGATGGGTTTGAACCGGCTGACCAAACATCGCATGTTTAGAGCCTGGATACGTCATCATCTCAAACGGCTTCCCTTTGCTTTGCAACAGCGAGAACAACTTGGTGCTGTGAGTAAACAACACGTTATCGTCTGCCATGCCGTGATAAATCAATAACTTGCCTTTTAAACCATCAATGTATGGAAAAACAGCGCTGTCGCGATAGCCATCGGCATTGTGTGCTGGGTGGCCCAAATAACGCTCCGTGTAGTGCGTATCGTACAACGCCCAATCCGTTACTGGGGCACCCGACACACCGGCGGCAAAATAATCACCCGCTTTAAACATCGCCATTATCGCCATATAACCACCATAACTGTGGCCATAAATACCGATATGGTTGGCATCGACATACGGCAAGCTGCGCAGGTAATCGACGCCCACTTTCTGGTCATTGATCTCTGCCACCGCTAGTTTTTTGTAGATGGCATCTTCAAATTTTTTGCCACGGTTTTCAGAACCGCGGTTATCCAATTGGAAGACGATGTAGCCCTGCTGCACTAAATATTGGAAATACAGATCTTTACCACTCCAGCTGTTGGTCACGCGTTGGGCACCCGGGCCGCCATAAACACCGACCACCACAGGATATTTGTGGCCTTTTTTCAATTGTTTTGGTTCAAAGATCCGATACTGTAACTCTTGTCCATCTTCGGCTTTTAAGGTGCCAAAGCGTGGTTTAACTAAATCACTCGCATAAGGAGTCAATGGATGAGTGGCTATCAGTTCATTCGCTTCCAGCACCGTTAATGTCGAGCCTTTGGCATCGCGCAGCGCCACTTTGGGTAGCTCTGTAACCCCAGACCAGCTGTCTAAAAAGCCACTGCCATCATCTGCCACCACGACGTTATGGCTGGCACCGGCCGAGGTTAAACGCGTGATATCGCCGCCCTTGATAGGTACAGTGTATAAATGACTTTCCAGTGGCGTGTCTTTACGGCCGGTAAAATACAACAGGCCATTTTTCTCATTGACCGCTTCTAATTCATTGACGATCCAATTGCCTCGCGTCAGCTGTTGTGGCGAGCTACCTTTTAAGGAATACAAATACAAATGGTTAAATCCGTCACGCTCAGACGCCCAAACAAAGTGCTGTTTATCGTCTAAAAATTTCAAAGAGTCATGCAGATTAACCCAGGTGTTGCTGGTTTCAGTTAGCAACACACGTTGTTGTTGCGTGTTTAATTCAACGGCGCGTAATTCCAGTTTTTGCTGATCGCGTTGTTGCCATTGATAAGTCACTACGTTTGGATCTTTAGTCCATTGCACGCGTGGTAAGTAGATATCGGTCGCGGCCCCCGTATCAAGCCACTGCGTTTTCGCCGAGCTAAGTGCAATCACACCAAGGCGTATGGTCACATTGGTCGCGCCTGCGTAGGGGTAACGTTGGTTAAACAACTTGATATCGTCTGCGTAAATTTCATTACGCACCGCCATCGGCACGTTCGATTCATCAAACTGGGTATAGGCAATTTTGCTATCGTCCGGCGACCACCAGTAGCCCGTCATCCGATGCATTTCTTCTTGCGCCACAAATTCCGCCATGGCGTTTTTGATATCAGCCTTGCCATCAAAGGTCAGCTGCTGTTCTTTGTTGGTGCTTAAATCGATGACATAAAGATTTTGTTCACGGACAAAAGATACGAACCGGCCCTTAGGCGAAATTTGTGCATCCGTTTCAAACTCGGCGGTATTGGTGAGTTTGCGCGGTTTGCCGTTGGCTAATTCGACGTAATACAAATCGCCATTTAAAGGAAACAGCAGCGCTTTGCCATCTTTGGACCATTGGTAACTGACAATACCCGTTGCAAATAACCGCAGCCGCTCACGGCGCGCCTTTTCTTCATCAGACAAGGTTTCTTGGCCTTTGACCAACGAATCAGAATCCACCAGCAGGCTGTGTTGTTTCGCTTTGATGTCGTATTGCCATAAATCTAACCGACTGGCATCGCTGGCCTTGCCTTTAAGGTAGGTAATACGTTGACCATCTGGCGAATACGCTAGCGATTTAGGGGCGGTGCCAGAGAGTGCGGGTTCAGCAAAAAGCCGCTGCAACTCAAGCGGTTGAGCCGCGACATGGCTTGCGACAACGCCAAGCACTGAGACCGCAAGAAGGGTTTTGTTCATAACTGTCCTGTTGGTGTTAAATGGATACCCGAGGTGGGTTTATCTAACGTGAAGCCTTCGCAATTTTCAACTCCAGCACGACAGGTAACGACTATTTAGGATTAATAACGGCACTTTAGGGATAGCGAAACAACTATTTTAGGAACGGATGAATTTATTTCATTGCAAACAAATTGAGACAGTTTGTCAAAAATTCAGGCTGGACAAATGCTAATTTTTGCAATAAGTTAGAGATGCGCTTGTATTACAAAACCTAAAAGCGCTTATAAAAAAACATCCAGGATATTTGAAGGCATACCAATGAAAAGCAAAAATCATGTTCAGCCACTGGCAGCCTGCATCAAAGCAGCTCTGACCGGTACCGCTGTATTTGCGCTCACCTCCACCATGGCATTCGCCCAACAAGCAGATGCCGCAAAAGATAAAAAAGCTGAAGACAACAAAGATGTTGAACAGATGGTTGTCGTCGGTACACGCGGCGCGCCTCGTTCTGTCGGTGATTCCGCAGTTCCTGTGGATGTGATCTCTGTTGATGAATTTACCAAGAACGGTTCATCAGACATGATGACACTGATGAGTGCTGTGGTCCCGTCGTTTAACGTCGGTACGCAACCGATCAACGACGCATCCACCTTAGTTCGCCCAGCCAACTTACGTGGCTTACCACCAGATTCAACACTAGTCCTTGTCAACGGCAAACGCCGTCATCGCTCTGCCGTTATCACCTTCTTAGGTGGCGGTTTATCGGATGGCTCGCAAGGCCCAGATATTTCTGTTATTCCATCGATTGCGATTAAATCAGTGGAAGTGCTGCGCGACGGCGCCGCTGCACAATATGGCTCAGACGCCATCGCAGGCGTGATCAACTTCCGCTTAAAAGACAACAACGAAGGTGGTTCCATCGAAGTTAAGCATGGTCAACATTACGAAGGTGATGGCGACTTGAACCAAGTGGCAATGAACATTGGTTTTCCTTTTACCAACGAAGGTTTTGCTAACTTCTCTGCTGAATTTAAACAATCCGACCCAACCAGCCGCAGCGTGCAACGTGGTGATGCTGCTGGCCTGAAAAAAATCGGCTACCCAATTCCGGATATCGCTCAAGTCTGGGGCTCGCCTGAATTTAAACGCGACTTCAAACTGTTTGGTAATATCGCCGTGGATGTTGCCAAAGACAAAGAATTCTACATGTTCGGTAACTTAGCTGAGCGTGATGTCGAAGGTGGTTTCTACTTCCGTAACCCATCAACGCGTGGTGGTGTGTATTCAAACGACGGTGGCGCCAGTTTATTAATTGGTAATACCGACCCAACCAAAGGCGCCTGCCCTACAGTCGCTTTAGGTTCACGTACTTATGCACAAGTCAGTGCCGACGTTAAAGCATTGCCATCTCAGTGCTTCACCTATTTGTCAATGCTGCCAGGCGGCTTTACACCGAAGTTCGGTGGTGTCGTCACTGACGCAGCCTTAACAGGTGGTGTGCGTGGCCTGTTGGAAAACGGCTGGAACTTTGACTGGAGTTCAAGCTACGGTCGCAGTGAAGTTGATTTCTACATCAACAACACCATCAACGCATCGATTGGTAAAGACACGCCTCGTTCATTTAGCCCTGGTAAATACATTCAACAAGAACAGGCAATGAACTATGAAATGAACAAGATGATTGATGTGTCATTCCTACCTTACCCACTTGCTGTTGCAGGTGGCTTGGAATACCGCATTGATACCTTCGAAATTGTTGCAGGTGACAAATATTCGTTTGAAGTCGGCCCACTGGCGTCACAAGGCTTTGGTATCGGCTCGAATGGTTTCCCAGGCTTTAAACCAGAAGATGCTGGCACCTTCACCCGTTACAACTACGCTGGATATACCGAATTTGGTGCTGAGTTCAGTGACAAATGGCGTGGCGACTTAGCTGTTCGTTATGAGAACTACGAAGACTTCGGTAATACCTTCAATTACAAACTCACCAGCCGCTATCAAATCACTGATGAATTAGCGTTCCGTGCCGCCCACAACACTGGTTTCCGTGCTCCAACAGTCGGCCAGTCTATGGTTCGCAACGTGACGACTTCGTTTGCAGCTGGGCTAGGTTTAGTGGACAACGCAACATTACCACCAACCCACCCTATTTCAGTGCTCAAAGGTGGTAAGCAGTTAACACCAGAAGAATCGAAAAGCTTCTCGTTCGGTGGTGTTTATGAGTATGACGATCTGTACGTGACATTAGACTTCTTTAATATCAAAGTCACTGACCGTATCAGTCAATCATCGTCACAAGAGTTAACTGCGGATGACGTAAAAGCGCTGCTGGCGATGGGCATCAAAGATGCGTCTAGCTACACAGGCGTCAAGTACTTCACCAACGACTTCGATACCACGACCAAAGGCGTCGACTTCGTTGCGAACTACAGCCAAGACGTGTTTGGTGGCCGTAACACCTACGCGTTAGCCGCAAACTGGACTGGTACAACAGTTGACCATCACTCTACAAATATCAACGATGCCAAAGTGAAGCAGCTGGAAGAAGGTTTACCGCACCTGCGCGGTTCATTCACGGTCAGCCATAACCATGGTGATTGGGGTGGCTACGTTCGTCTGAACTACTTCGGCAAATACTTTGAAGACCATGCGGATTCAGGCTCACTCGATCCAAACGAAGGTTTACCACTATGGTTACCTGCTGAGTCTACTGTGGATGCAGAAGTGAACTATAACATTAACGAAATGTTTAATGTGGCGGTGGGTGCCAGCAACCTGTTTGACGAGTATCCAGATGAAAACAAATATGCTGAAGTGTTAGGTGCGCAGTACCCAACAACAGCGGTGATGGGCTTCAACGGCGGTTTCTACTACGCTCGTTTAACCTATACCTTCTAATTTCAGCCATTTAGTAAAAAAAGCCACCCTTTGGTGGCTTTTTTTATGTTGCGAACCACGACTGACCATGGCAAGGTGTACTTTTAGAGTTTTTACGTAATTCTATGCTTGAACAACAGCTAACCCCTTGGCAATTCACCACCACCACAGGAATTCGGTTAGGCGGTTATCGCTCTATTCCTTCTGGCAAACCATTGCTGCATTTTATTCATGGCAATGGCTTTTGCAGCATGATGTACGCCCCTCTTTGGCGTTTGTTGTTACCTTATGTCGATGTATTTTTATCCGATGTCCAAGGCCATGGTCAGTCAGACCATGGAGGTCAGTTTATTGGCTGGGACGAAAGTGCTATAGCGGCAGCAGAGGCTTTTCAGCACTTTGCCGCCGAATATGCAGATGTGACCAAAATCGGTTGCGGCCATAGTTTTGGCGGTGTCGTTACAGCGTTATGGGCGGCTTCAGAGTCACCCTTTCAACAGCTGCTGTTGTTAGATCCGGTGATTTTCACCCCATGGATGCATCGCAGCGCCAAGGTGCTGCAGTTGTTTGGGCTTTATAAGAAAAACCCGTTGGTCAAACAAGCACATCGCCGCCGCCACCACTGGCCTTCACGAGAAGCGGCGTGGGACTATTTTTATCAACGAGGTATCTTCAAGGGTTGGCATGACGACGCATTATCCGCCTATTTAGACCATGCGTTAGAGACTAAATCGGATGGTTTAGCCTTACGCTGCCATCCTAGTCGTGAAGCTGAAATTTTTGGTTCTGTCCCTCGACGCTTATGGCGGCATTTGCAGCAGAACTCGTTACCCACGCAAGTACTTGTTGGGCAAGACACCTACCCCTTTGTGCATCGTTCGCTTGCACTGTGGCAGCAGCATCGGAATGTATCAGTACAGCAAATGCCTGGTGATCATTGCTTTATGCAGCAACATCCTGCGCAAACCGCCGACTACATGCTACAACGTTTACGCGCAACAAAAGTTCTGTAAAGCAACGCAGCTTTGATTATAATGGCGACAATTTTTGCTCGGAATCCTGTTATGAAACGTCTCGTTGTTGCTTTACCTATCGCGTTGTTGTCTGCCTGTACTTCTATCCCTGCGCCTGTGGTTGTGCCTGCCAAAGTACAACCGGTGGAAGAAGCGAAACCTGAACTTGTAGCGAACGAAGTTTTAAATTCTGACACTACCGAGGCGATCGCAACCGATTTTGGGTTAATTTTTATCGACCGTGACATGACGTTTACTGGCACTCTGCCTTGTAAAAAATGTGCCGGCATTACCTATCAATTAAATGTCTATGCCGATGGTCGCTTTGAGGCCCGTCGTGAATATATCGACAAAAATATGGTGGAGTTGTTAAGTGGTACGTGGCAGTTGGATGACCGCACCCTGCATTTCACCGCCAAACAAGGCAAGGTACCGTCCTTCCATTTTGGCAGCAGTAATGTGTTAATTTTGCAAGATGCCGCAGGCAAACCCATAGTCACCAAGGAAAATGTCTCGTTGACGCGTCAGCAAAATTTCATCAAGCTCGATACCCGCATGCCATTGCTTGGGGTTTATAGCTTAAAGAATAACGAAGCCAGTTTTACGGATTGTGTTACCGGTGAAAACTCAGTCATTGCCATGACACAACATCATCTGCCGATGATGCGCAGTTATCAGGCCGATCCGAAAATGGCTGGCAAACCTGTGGTCGCCACATTGACCGCCCGTAAAAGCGAAGAATCTGCCAACGCGTTATTTGTTGATCGTTTTGAGCAGTTCTGGCCAGGCGCCACTTGTCCTGACAAAGCCGCAACCGCCAAGGTCCAAAACGTGGTGTGGCGATTAACCTCGGTATCTCATATTGGTGTGCCACAAAAATTGAATATTCGGTTGATGTTTGATGACAACAAGCGGGTGTTTGGTTTTGCTGGTTGTAATAACTTTAACGCCAGTTACGAACAAAAAGACAATCGTTTGACGGTAGCGCCGGTGATGATGACGCGTAAATCGTGTCAAGATGGTAATTTTTACGAGCAGCAGTTCACCAAGCAATTGCAACTGGCTGATCGTATTGAAGTAAATCAGCAAAAGCTGCAGTTATTTAAAGATAACAAAGTAATTATGGAGTTGGTGCCGGCGACAAATTAACGCCTGCCAACGGTAAAAAAAGAGCTCTCGGGCTCTTTTTTTATGCCTGTAATAACAGTGAACAACTCGCGACAGAGTTTCATGAACATCAACCACACCGATCGATAAACTAAAGTCTCTGCGGCTTAGTTTCACCAGCCATGTTCGAGTGACTTCGTGCTGAAACACGTGTCCACTCCATTTGCTCTGCTGATTGTTATTATAAAAAAGCCATAAAAAAAGGCAGCCTAGGCTGCCTTCTTACTGCTACTTAAAATTAAGCAGACAGAGCTTCTTTCGCTTTAGCAACTAAGGCAGCAAAAGCGCCTTTGTCGAATACTGCGATATCCGCCAGGATTTTACGGTCGATTTCAACAGATGCCCGTTTCAGGCCATCGATGAAACGGCTGTAAGACAAACCGTTTTGACGTGAAGCAGCGTTGATACGCGCGATCCACAGTTGACGGAATTGACGTTTACGTTGACGACGGTCACGGTAAGCGTATTGGCCGGCTTTGATTACTGCTTGGAACGCTACACGATAAACACGGCTACGGGCACCGTAGTAACCTTTAGCCTGTTTTAATACCTTCTTGTGACGCGCGCGGGCGGTCACACCACGTTTTACTCTTGGCATGTCAGTCTCCTAAAAAATTATGCGTATGGCAGACAACGAACTACTGAAGCGACGTCAACTTTGGCAACCAAAGTTTTCGGGCCCAGATGGCGCTTACGCTTAGAAGACTTCTTCGTCAGAATGTGGCGAAGATGTGATTGCTTACGTTTAAAACCACCAGAAGCGGTTTTCTTAAAGCGCTTTGCAGCGCCTTTGTTGTTTTTCATCTTAGGCATAGTGCACTCACTCGCATTGTTTATTGACAACAAAATAATAAGGCGGAAAACCGCACCGCCACTGCGTCGCCGCAGCGGAGTACGGAATCACTTGGATGCACTTATTATTTCTTACTTGGGGCCAGCATCATGATCATCTGACGACCTTCAACCTTATTTGGGAAGGACTCACAGACAGCGATGTCTGCAAGGTCTTCTTTAATACGGTTCAGGACTTCAATACCGATGTCCAAATGCGCCATTTCACGACCGCGGTAGCGTAACGTTACTTTGGCTTTGTCACCCTCTTCTATGAAGCGACGCAGGTTGCGTAGTTTGACCTGGTAATCGCCTTCATCAGTTCCAGGACGGAATTTAATTTCCTTAATCTGGATCTGCTTTTGCTTTTTCTTCTGCTCTTTAGCAGCTTTTCCTTTCTCGAACAGGAACTTACCATAATCCATCAGTTTACAAACCGGTGGTTCGGCAGTTGGGCTGATTTCCACTAGGTCTACACCTGCTTCCTCGGCCAGTCGTAACGCTTCGTTCGAACTGACAACACCCAATTGTTCACCTTCCACACCGATCAAACGCACTTCGCGAATGTTGATTTCTTCGTTAATACGGTTTGGTCTGTTACTTGGTAACGGTTTCTTTCCGACTTTAATGGTTCGTTCCTCCAGAGATTGAATACTTATACTCGGTTTTTAATTTCTTCGGTCAGTTTGGTGACAAAGTCAGCCACTGCCATTTTACCGAGATCCTCGCCCTTCCGTGTCCGCAGCGCTAAATCGCCAGCTTCAACTTCTTTGTCACCGACTACAACTAAGTACGGCACGCGGGCAAGCGTGTGCTCGCGGATTTTAAAGCCTATTTTCTCATTTCTCAAGTCGGCTTTTGCACGAATCCCCTGAGATTTGAAAGTTTTTACTAATTCCTGGGCATATTCGGCCTGATTATCGGTAATATTCATCACCACAACCTGGGTTGGCGCGAGCCATGCTGGGAAGAAGCCGGCATATTCTTCGATCAAAATACCGATGAAACGCTCGATCGATCCCAAAATAGCGCGGTGGATCATCACCGGAATTTGGCGGTCGTTGCCTTCAGCGACATAGCTAGCACCTAAACGACCTGGCAAGGCGAAATCAAGCTGCACTGTACCACATTGCCAAGCACGGCCTAAACAGTCATGCAAGGTGAATTCGATTTTCGGACCGTAGAACGCACCTTCGCCCGGTTGTAAGTCAAACGCGATGCCGTTGGATTCCAGCGCAAAGGCCAATGCTTGTTCAGCTTTGTGCCACATTTCATCCGAACCGATACGTTTTTCAGGACGCGTCGACAGTTTCACCTGCACATCTTTAAAACCGAACGTGCTGTAAACGTCAAACACCATCTTGATACAGTTTGATACTTCCGACTGAATTTGTTCTTCAGTACAGAAGATGTGCGCATCGTCTTGAGTAAAGCCACGCACGCGCATCAAGCCGTGTAAGCCACCCGATGGCTCATTGCGATGGCAGCAACCAAATTCGGCCATCCGCAGCGGTAAATCACGGTAGGACTTTAAACCTTGGTTAAAGATCTGCACGTGACCTGGGCAGTTCATTGGTTTGATGGCGTAGTCGCGGTTCTCGGAACTGGTGACAAACATGTTTTCGGCATATTTTTCCCAGTGACCGGATTTTTCCCACAGCACTTTGTCCATCATAAATGGACCTTTGACTTCTTCGTACTCGTACTCGACCAGCTTCTCACGGACGAAAGTTTCTAACTCGCGGAAAATAGTCCAGCCGTCGTTATGCCAAAACACCATGCCTGGTGCTTCTTCTTGCCAGTGGAACAAGCCCAAGGCTTTACCGATTTTACGGTGATCGCGTTTTTCCGCTTCTTCTAACTGCAGTAAATAAGCCGCCAGCTGCTTTTTATCGGCCCAAGCTGTGCCGTAAATGCGTTGCAGCATTTTATTTTTGGCATCGCCACGCCAGTAGGCACCGGCGACTTTCATAATTTTGAAGTGTTGGCAGAAACGCATGTTTGGCACGTGCGGGCCGCGGCACATGTCGATGTATTCTTCGTGATGATACAAGCCCGGCTTGTCATCGCGCGCGACGTTGTCGGTCAGAATTTCCATCTTGTAGCTTTCGCCACGGCTTTGGAAGGTATCAAAGGCTTCTTGCCAGCTGACTTTTTTCTTGATGACGTCGTATTCTTTTTTCGCCAATTCCAGCATGCGCGCTTCCAGCGTCGCTAAATCGTCGCTGCTGATCGGGCGGTCTAAATCCACGTCGTAATAAAAACCGTTGTCAATCACCGGACCGATGGCCATTTTTACATTTGGCCACAATTGCTTGATGGCATGACCGAGCAAGTGCGCACAGGAGTGGCGCAGAATTTCTAGACCTTCTTGGTCTTTGGCGGTGATGATGCTTAAGGTCGCGTCTTGTTCAATCAGTTCACAGGCGTCGACTAACTGGCCGTTCACTTTGCCAGCGATGGTCGCTTTGGCAAGTCCAGGTCCGATATTTTTGGCGACATCCAGCACAGAGACAGCTGAATCAAAGGCGCGCTGACTTCCGTCAGGCAACGTAATGACAGGCATAACAGATTCCTTACAGTGGTGACCCCCACAATGGGTCACGTGTTTGTGGTCATAATGTCGGGCGCTGACTCCTTGCGGTCCAGTTGATGACCCCCACCAGTTGGTCATTTGGTACACAGCGTGGAGTTGACGAGATTCCAACACAACGAAAATTTGCTCAAAAGCGCGCAGAGCTTAGCACAGCGAGCAATTGACCAGCAAGGCTGTGGTCATATCGCCCCCGTTGAGCCTGCAGTTTGGTTTACGCCTGCACTTGCTCAATGCATAGCAACTTAATCTATATCAAGGCTGTTACCGGCAATTGCTCATACAGTGCTCCATACTGACAACAGAACAACACCTTGCGGAGCATCGTCATGTGGCAAGCCATCGCCGAACACATCAGCGCAGAATTACAACAACAGTTTCATATCGAGCAAAAACACGCCTTTGCTACGCATTCCGGCAACTTGTTATTTCACATCCAAGGCCATTTGAACGCCGAGCAGTCAGCCCAACATTTTTTTGTGAAGTTAAATCACCGGGAAGTGCTGGATAGTTTTGAAACTGAAGCGCTCACTCTGCAGCGGCTAGAGGCCAAGCATTGCGTGCGCACGCCAGGGGTGATTTGTGCCGGTCAGACCTTGGACAAAGCCTTTTTGGTGCTCGAATATTTGCCACTCGCCACTGACCATCCGTTTGGCTGGCAAGCGCTCGGTCATCAGTTAGCATTTTTGCACCAAGCCGACGACCAAGCGCAATATGGCTTTGATTGGGATAATTACTTAACCGCCACCTTGCAACCGAATCAATGGCAAAGCAATTGGTCGAGTTTTTTCTCTGAACAACGCATCGGTTGGTTATTGCAAATGTTGCATGAACAACAACAACGGTTTGGCGATATCGATAAGATTGTCGAGCGAGTGCGACAACGTTTGCACCACCATCAACCGACGCCCGCCCTACTTCACGGCGAGTTTTGGCGCGGCAATGTCGGATTTTTAGCGGAAACCCCGGTGCTACTCAATCCTGCAAGTTATTATGGTGATCGGGAAGTCGATTTAGCGCTTGCAGGCTTATTTGACCCACTGCCAAATAGTTTTTTATCGGCCTATCAAAGTGTTAACCCGTTACCTGAGGGTTTTAACCAGCGCAAAGATCTGTACAATCTGTATCATTTACTCCACTACGCCTATATGCGCGGTGGTCGTTACAGTTGGCAGTGCCAAGAACTGATTGACCAACTGCTCAGTTAACCCCATGAGGATGTTATGGTAAACGCAGTCATTTTTGACATGGATGGCTTATTGCTTGATTCAGAAGATTTTTGGCAACACTCTGAATTTACACAGTTTTCAGCCTTAGGCGTGCCCCTAACATTGGCGGATACAAAAAAAACAGTCGGCTGGCGCTGCGACTATGTGGTGCGCTACTGGTATGAACAAGCACCTTGGCAAGGCCCAACCCAAGGCGAAGTGGCTGACGCTATTATCGATGGCGTGATAGCGCAGATTAAAAGCAAAGGCCGCTTGTTACCTGGGGCACAACACGCCATTGAACTTTGTAAACAACTAGGCTTGCCTGTGGCCCTCGCCACGTCATCAAATCATCGCATGATGCGCGAAACCTTACGCCATTTTGGCTTGTTATCCTTGTTTGACGCGACTTGCTCGGCTGAGTTTTTGCCCTACGCCAAACCTCATCCTCAGGTGTATTTAAATGCGGCAGAGGCATTAGGCATTGCCCCGACCAATTGCCTTGCACTTGAAGATAGCGTGACTGGGGTGATTGCCGCCAAAGCCGCGCGGATGAAATGTATTGCGGTACCGGAGCACGCCAATTTCAACGATCCACGGTATGCCATTGCAGATTATAAGTTGGCATCGTTAACCGAGTTGCTGCCCAGTCATCTAAGCTAAGTCATGACTTCAATGCACAACTCCCCAACGACACAACTTCGCTTGAAAAAACCTGCTGCAGCCAAGGTAAAGGCTCGGTATTGCTAAGTCACTGATTTGGCGACACCGACGCTAGGTATCGCCTGACGTGCTGTCCAGCTTGTTGTACATTTAGCCAATTGCTGAAGCGATAATTCTGCCACGCCTGCTGCAAAGCCCTCCCTGCACTGGCAAGCGTCCTCTTGGTATCCCACACTGACATCCATACACAGCGAGAGCTTACACTGATCTTTTTGCAGCGAGCTGGAGGCGATGATGGATTTAATTCATAAAACTATCCTGTGTCCCTTTTGCGGACACCCCACGCATATCACTTTAGATGTCAGTGGCGATGATCAAGATGATGTCGAAGACTGCAGCAACTGCTGCAACCCTATTCACATCACCACGCATAAAGATGACTTGCACCGCACGGTACAAGTGATGGTGGACGCGGACGACGAGCAGTATTATTAAAAAGTGGGCATGTAACGAGTGGAGATGGCACTTAGGTTGAGCGCTGTGGCTTGTAGGTCGCGCATCCATTTATCGCATGCATCTGTCGCAACCGCCACCTTGTGTAAACCACAGCATGGCGACGGCGCGACAGCGTATGCGTATGCGTATGCGTATAAAGCGATGTTGAAAAGACGACTCGCCAGCGAACAGGCCACTGGCGATGCTAAACGCCGTGTGAATTAATCTAAACCGATTTGGATCGACGCCAACTCTTTTTGCAGTTCGTCGCGCACTTGCTGGCGAATTTGTTCTGTTAATTGACTTTGAAACAAATCCTGCAATTGGCGGGCTTGTTGGTCCACCTCTAAGTTCACCAAGTCACCGACGTTGGCCTGACCAAAACAGGTTAATGCCAAGGTTTCAGGGATCAGATGTAAGAAGAAGCTATCCTCAGTCACGTCACCGACGGTCAAACTGGCGCCATTGACCGCAATAAACCCCTTGGGCCAAACATAACGCCGCAACTCGTCGGAAATAGCAACTTCAATCGCCCAATTATCACCGCTATGGGCAATATCACGGATGACGCCAGTACCATGCACATGACCAGACACCAAATGGCCACCAATTTCATCACCGAACTTCAACGAGCGCTCAAAATTCACCGCGTCGCCGACGGTTAACAACCCCAGATTGGTCTTACGTAAGGTCTCGTCAATGACGTCAAATTCAACCCAACCCTCGGAGATCTCAAAGTCCGTCGCGGTTAAACAAGTCCCATGAATTGCAATACTGGCGCCGCGTTGCAGCTGCGCTAACGCTCCGGTTGGAAACTGCAGGCGAAAGCGGCGAAACACAAAGTTGCCTTGAACTTGTTGGTCAAACACGCTGGATACCTGCGCTTTGCCTTGAACTATACCTGTAAACATGGGGGCTCCGTGATTGTGTAAGCCGTGGGCGATACCCTAGATATGTGGCTAAATGGAGGGCAATTCAAGCGGCTCTTCACGAAAACCTGCCAATCATCACACTGCCCTAGCCGTAACGGCTGGCACCATCACAACCATGGCCACAGACTGTGCTATGATTGCGGTTTTTCCGCGGTGTTCCCCCGCAATGATGCAGTGAGTGGCATGTTACCTTTTTCCAAATTCGAAGCTAAAACCATCCTAAAACTATCCGGCCCCATTGTCGTGGCGCAGCTAACGCAAACCATGATGTATGTCATTGACACTTTAATGGCGGGGTCAGTCAGCGTCACCGATATGGCGGCGGTCGCGGTTGGTTCGGCCATGTGGTTGCCGATTATTTTGACGTTTCAGGGCTTATTGATTGCGTTAACACCGCTGATCGCCCAGCAAATTGGCGCCAAACAACCGCAACAAGTGATGCCACTGCTGTATCAAGGCGGTCTGCTGGCGTTGTTGTTAAGTACGCTGATTTTTGTCGGTATGCAGTTTATTCAGGTGCCACTGAGTTACATGGATATGGACCCACTGCTGAAACAAAAAGCCGGCGAGTATTTGTTTTACATTAGTTTTAGCGCCTTCCCCGCGGCCGCTTATATGCTGCTGCGCAACTTGTTTGAAGGCCTTGGCGATACCAAAGCGGCCATGTGGATTGGCTTTATTGGCATTTTGGTCAATATCCCGGCCAACTATGTGTTTATCCACGGCTTGTTTGGCTTGCCTAAATTAGGCGGCCCTGGCTGTGGCCTCGCCACTACGCTGGTGTTTGTGGCGATGGCGCTGGCGATGGCGCTGTATGCAACCTTTGGCAAGGTGGCCGCACCGGTGCGGCGGCCCTTGGCTAGTTTTGCGGTCAACGGCGGGCAGATTTGGCAAATTTTGGCGCTGGGCACCCCGATCGCTTTTGCGTTTTTCTTTGAAGTCACCTTGTTTACCTGTATTCCGCTGATGATTGCCCACTTGGGCCCGACCGTGGTCGCAGCGCATCAAATCGCCATTAACTTTTGTTCGATGGTGTTTATGTTGCCGCTCAGTGTTGGGCTGGCCACGACTATTCGCGTCGGGCATTTGGTCGGTGCCAAAGATACCCAGGAGATGAAAAAAGCCATCGGTAGCGCGATTTGGTTGGGGCTGGGGTTAGCGGTGTTTATTGCCAGCTTAACCTTTGTCTGTCGCGACTTAGTGGCCTCGCTTTACACCAAAGATGCCGACGTATTGGCGCTGGCTGCCAGTATTTTGGTGCTGGCCTGTTTTTATCAATTTTCCGATGCGGTGCAAGTGATATGCTCCTGCACGCTGCGCGGGCTGAAATATACCAAACCGATTTTCTACATCACCTTGGTGGCCTATTGGCCGATCGGCTTTGGCCTTGGATGCGTATTAGGATTAACGGATTGGCTAGGCCCGAAGATGGGTGTGCAAGGCTTTTGGATTGGCATTATTGTCGGCTTAACGGTTGCGGCAGTGCTGCTTGGCGCCTTGGTCAGGCATAAACTGACGCAAATTGCACAAGGCCGCTGGTACCCATCGGACGCCGAGTCCTTTGGCCACTAAGTCCGCATGGGCAGCGAATGTATGGAATTTCAGTGCTTTTCCACGCGTTTACCGCGTATGCCCCTGATGCTCTGAAACGCTAAGCTCGCTGGAAATCACTCTTTTGTGCCGCCCAGATCGCGTATCACTGAATTGGACAGGTAAGGCTTTGTTTATGAGTACACACCGCAACTGGCTGCAGCCATGCCTTAGAACTTTACAAGGGCTTGTTCTATTCGTTGGCGTTAGTGCCTGCACCGAAGCACCCCAAGCGCAGTGGCAGGACTATCGCGAGCGATTAGCCAGGGTGTTGGGAGTAGACCTGGCCGGCCCCGTCGCGAGGTTGGCGCCCGCGGCCTTGCCTTCAGTCAAAACATCTGCTGAATTTGCCGAACAAACCATTACCTTGGTCGAACTCGCCCGCTTACATCCTTGCGGCTTGGATAGCCTGATCAGTGAACGTAATTCCAGTTTAGGCAAAGTAATGACGGCCGCGGTTGCGCTGGATTATGAATTAAAGCTGTTGGATTTATTACCGGGCTGTATCGCCTTGCCCGAGTTACCGACCGAATTTAAGCAACGCCTGCAGGCTATTCGCGCAGAAAAGCTGCAACAACTGCCTGCGCGTTTTCAGGCGATGTTAACCACCGATCAGACACTTCGCGCGCAACTGCAAGGTAGCAAACGAGGGATTGACGATATGTCCGGGCAAAGTTCAACGCGCCAAGCGCTGCAGAACTTGCATAGCACGGCCGTGTTGCTTAAAACCTTTAGCCAAAGCCAAGATATGACACAGCGCCCACCTGCCGCGCTATTAACACAACCGTGGATGCAGGCGTTGTCAGATCTGCATCAAAGTCAACGGCTGGCCGATCTGCAGCACAGCGTGCGGCAAAGCTTGCTGGAGATCAGCAGCCTCAATGAGGCTCTCGCGGCCGTACCATTGACCTGCCCTCGCGGCCAGCGTGCAGTAATGGACCAAGTGCTGCAGCAAATTTTTATCGGCCGCGTGCAGCCGATGCTGGCACAAACCGACCAAAGCATCACCGAACTGACGCCTTTATTGCTGGCGCTTTATCACGGATCGCCGTGGCACGAAGTTATCAGCGCACGTTACCTCGAGCCTAAGCTGCAATTGCAGCAACAACTCAAACGCCACGTCAGCTGGTGGCAGAGTTATCAAGAGCGCTGCGCACCTTAAACGCTTCGCACCAAAGCCTTTGCCGCCGACATTCACCCGCAGCAACTTGGCCATGGTCTGTTGCAGCGGCCTTGCGTTAGCGCAACTTTAGCGCTGATGCATACAGCAATTCGGTGCATAATGGTTTAGAATTCCGCCCCTTTGCCGCGCCGTGTCCGCGCTTGACCAGCACTTTGACTATCACTTTGACCAAAAGGCTCTGTTATGTCCGACAAACATTACATTACTGCAGCGCAGCTGCTGGAAGATTCGTTTCGCTTAGCCGCTCAAGTCTACAATAGCGGCTTTCGGCCGCAATTTATTGTCGGGATTTGGCGTGGTGGCGCGCCGATTGGCATCGCGGTGCAAGAATATTTTGATTTTAAAAACGTCGACACCGACCATATTGCAGTTCGCACCTCGTCCTATTACGGCATTGGCACCGATAAACAAAGCAAAGAAATCAAAGTGCATGGCTTGCATTACATTATCGAAAACGCCAACGCCGACGATGGACTGTTGATTGTCGATGACGTGTTTGACTCAGGCCGCTCGATTTATGCACTGAAAGAAAAACTGGGTCAGCTGATGCGTTTAAACATGCCACGGGATATTCGCATCGCATGCCCCTACTACAAGCCGAAAAATACCGCCGTGCCTTTAACGCCGGATTATTACATCCACTCATCGGAAAGCTGGTTGGTATTCCCGCACGAAGTATCGGGCCTGACGCCTGATGAAATTGCCCAAGGCAAAAGTGATTTGGCCAATATCAAAGATTTGTTTATTTAACAAGACCAACACGATCTCATTGAAACAAAAGCCGTGTTTTGACACGGCTTTTGTTTGTTGAAACGCCAAATGTATAAAACGAGTCATGGCTGTATTGCGCCTAGAACTATTCGTTTGGGCATGATAAACCTAGTGTCACTTTACAAAGTTGGTAGATTCGAAGACCAAGTGCCAGTTGATTCAACGTGAACAAAACAGTGAAACCATCACAAATCACTAGAATTGTGTTTAAGCGGTGTTTGTAACACTTTCTGTGCTAATTCCTAGGTATTCATCACGACCCCAAACGAAAAGAACTTGGCAACATACCCGTCCAACGTTTAAAGGCACGGCGAAAATTGTGTTCATCAGAAAAGCCCAATGCTTTGGCGAGTTGTCGATTACTTTGTTCTTTGCCGAGTAACTGAACTGCCGCGTCTTCACGGACTTTATCTTGTAACCTACTGAAATTGCAATCTAACTCAGCCAGCTGTCGCTTTAACCCACTTGAACTAACCGCCAGTTGCGCCGCGCATTGGTCCAACGTTGGTAATGCCGGCAATGCGCTGGCCAAAACGTTATAGACCTGCTCTGCCGCGCTGATACTTTGCGGCAGTAACAAAGCTTGTTGTCTGCAGATCCGCGCTTGGTGCAAGTAATCGACCGTGACGCCCTTCGCACAGTGGGTGGTTAAAACAGGATCTGGACAATACACACAATAGGTATCTGGCGATACAATCAGCTGTCCTTGACTATAAGGTAACAGCTCTTGCCGACCTGTGAGCGTCACCGACTTATCATTAAGCACTTGGTGACAAAAGGCTAATGCCATTTCAATCGCAAAACGATGACCTGCATCCAGTCGCTGGCCTGGCAAAGGCTGCACCGAAAGCAACCAGCCATCACTGACGCGTTTGAGCTTGGCAAATAAAAAAGGGAAAAATAGTCGACGCAACCGGCATAACCAACGCAGCGCCATGCGTTTGTTTGGCGCCGCTCGCAACAGATAGGCAAACGGATGTGATTGAAAATACAGCGCCTGCCCACTCACCCACGCTAACTCTGGGCTGCTAAACCGCGATGCATTTTGGCAAATGTGCCGCCAATCCTGATAACTCAGTCGGGTTTGCGAAAACTGTAAATCCGCCGCGAAAATTCGACTGCCCTGTAGCAGCGTATGTTCAGGAATATCCCGCCGTGCTGCAGCAGCCAACAATTCAGGCAATAGCCACGCCGCCAGCCCTATCTTGTCAGATGCTTGGAATACGCCGCGTTTTGCCATGATTTAACCTGGTTGCATCGCGGTGTCGCGAGTGGTTTTCTCAAAGTGTAAGGCTTGCTCTGCGGCGTTTAGTTGCAACTGCGCCGCCAGCACAGCATCTTGCTCAAGGTCTGGATCGTTGGCATCAATCGGCCAGACCAAGCTGGTCACGCTAGGCTGATGGGCCAATAGCTGGTGAATACTAAGTTCCAGCTGCTCTGCGGCGCGATAGGCTGTCATGATATCGGTGTTGGGTAATACCAATACGAAGCGGTCGGCGGTGATGCGGCAAATCACGGCATCTCGGCGCACCATGCTGCTGAACAAATGACTTAAATCTTTCAGAAGTTTATCGCCTGCTGCAATGCCATGTTGTTGGTTGTATTTGCGAAACCCCATCACATCAAACAACACCAAACACAGCGGCGTGCGCTGCTGTTTCAGTAACAGGATCTCGCGAGCCAGCAATTGCTGCAAATAGGCCGGACCGTACAGCTGCGTCAGTGGGTCAAGTAGTTTATGGTCACGGAAAAACCGCTCCCGGCCCTGCAGCTGTCGGTTTAACGCCAGTTGTTCGCGATGCCAACCTATCAAACCAATAGTTAGACACAGCATGGCGATTGGCCCTGGCAGTGATTCCAAATAACTAAAGATCCGCATGTCGGCAGGGTAATCGACAAATTCATCCAACAAATCAAGGCTGCTGGAGTACACCAGCAAGATGCAACCGAACACCAGCCATTGACTAATTCGACCACCCGGTCGACTGGTCACAATCAACGCCAACCAACTGATCGCAACGCCTAGGGCGGTGAATTCACCGATCACGTCAGGCCAATTCAGTGGGTCATGTTCAGCAACGCCAAAGTGATAAGCCATGACCAAGGTGCTTAACGTGACAAACGCGGCAAGCAACAGAGGATGAAGATGATTTCGCCACATCGGATGGTTCCTTACTTCGAAGCGCAGATGGGCGTTATGCTGCGCGGCTTGTATGACAGCGCAATGACAAGGAGGACTGCCATTGAGCCGCAAAGACCCGGGTCTGATGAGCTCACACTCGCTGATTTTTCGTCGCGTCGCTGTCATCTGCGCTCGGCACACTGCCTCTACATTTTGGGAGGTTCGTTATGTCAATTCACAATAATTCATCACCACACCATGGCTGGCGTTTATCAGCCGTTAGTTTAGCCATGCTGATTGCAAGTTCTGCGCAGGCGCAAGGCGTTATTTCCGGGCGTTTATTGGATGCCAACGGTCGTTTGATCGCCGGTGCCGAAGTGTCTATTCCAAGCATGCATGTGACACGGCAAACCGGTCGCGATGGCCGTTTTGTGTTCCCTGTGCTGCCAGACGGTACGTATCAGCTGCAGGTGCGGTACGTCGGCGCGGCGCCTTTGACCCAACAAGTGGTCATTGGCGGCAGCAATGTGCAAGTTGGCGACTTACAGTTAGCCAAATTTGACAGTCAAATCGAACGCATTGAGATCGTCGGCCAAGCCGGTGCTAGCAGCAAAGCGCTAAACCAACAACGCAACGCCGCCGGCATTGTGACTGTGGCTAGCACTGACGAAATGGGCCAGTTTCCAGACGCCAACGCCAGTGAAGCGTTGCAGCGCTTAGCGGGCATTTCAGTTGAACGCGACCAAGGCGAAGGCCGGTTTGTCCGCGTGCGCGGTTTGGCACCCGACTACAACGCAGTCACTTACAACGGCACGCAATTGGCCGCACCAGAGGCGGGTCGTCGCGCTGTTGCGCTCGATGTGATCCCCTCAGATTTATTGGAATCGATTGAAGTCAATAAAACCCCGACACCTGATATGCCCGCCGGCTCGTTGGGTGGCAACATCGATATAAAAAGTTTGTCGGCGTTTGACCGCAGCGATGATTTTCACAGCGCTACGGTGGAAGCTGGCTACAACCAATTGATGCAACAAACCAGCCCTAAAGTGTCGGCCGTGATGAGTTCAATTTTTGACTTAGCCGGCAACACAGATGCGGCCGGTTTGGCTTTTGCCGGCAGTTATGCCAAGCGCAAGTTCGGCTCCGAAAACAGCGAAACCGGCGGTGCATGGGACTTCCCTGCCGGTCTTAGCAAATTGCAACTTCGTGATTATGAAATCAGCCGTGAGCGACTTGGCTTAGCGCTCAATGGCGATTACCGCCCCAACGAGCGGCAAAACTATTATGCGCGGACTTTGTACAGCCGTTTTAGCGACGTGGAAGAGCGCCAACTGCTGGAAGCGAAATTTAATAGCGCGCAAGCAGTAGATACCACCGACGGCGCCAAGTTAACGCACTCCGTCAAGCAACGCGAAGAGACCCAGCGCATTAGCGCCTTGGTACTGGGCAGCAATCAAACGTTGGGCCACTATGACTGGACTTTGGAAGCGGGCATGAGCCGAGCCAGCGAAGACGATCCATTTGGCATCGCCGGCGCCAAATTTAGCCAAAAATTCAAAACCGGCGTCGGTTTTACCGGCCACCAGCAGCCGTCGATTGTCGCGCCAAGCAGCGCTTTTGCCGCCGATGGCTATAAACTGTCCGAGATTGAAACGGCCAGTTCAAGCACCACCGAGCATGAACATAACCTGCGCCTGGATGTCAGCCGCGACATCGCCACTGCCGATGCCATGTGGCAGCTTAAAGCTGGTGCTCGCCTGTCTTCGCGAAAAAAACTCGCCGATGGCACGACCTGGCTGATTGATGATTTTAAAGCGGCTGGGATCAGCGACGTCAATCTGGCGAGTTATGCCGGCCAAGCGCCCGATTACGCCTTAGGTCAATTTGGGCCTAGGGTTCAAAGCGCAGCCATCTATCAGTTGCTTAGCAACATTGACAGCAGCGCCTTTGTCGATGACGTGGAATCGACCATCAACGATTTTCGCGTCGATGAAAAAACCGATGCCTTGTATGCAATGGCCGTTGCAGAACAAGCAGACTGGCAATGGACCGGCGGCATGCGCTATGAGCGCGATGACCGAGCTGTCAGCGGCTACAAGTACGATGCAAGCAGCAGCAAGTTTTCAACCTTGAGCACAGAGCAGCAACAAGGTTATTGGTTGCCGGCGCTCATTGGTAAGTACCAATGGACGGAACAAACACAGCTGCGCCTTGCAACAAGTCGTGGCTTAGTCAGGCCGAGTTTTGAGCAGCTAGCGCCCGCGTTTTTATTAGAGGAAGACGATGGTGAATTGCAGGCCAGTTTTGGGAACCCACACTTACAAGCATTAACCTCAGATAACTTGGATGCCGGCATCGAGCACTACACCGACACAGGCGGCGTGCTGTCTGCGATGGCTTTTTACAAACGCATCCACGATTTTGCCTTCCAAGCCGACCTTGCTGGCACGCCAGACTATGCCAATTACAGCCACGCCGTGACCTATTTAAACGGTGACACCGCCACCTTGGCAGGGCTTGAACTCAGCGCAGTACATCAATTGGATGGTCATCAAAACTGGCTGGATCATCTGTTGTTGTCATCGAACCTGACCTGGAGCCACTCCAAGGCTGATATTGGTTGGTTTGATAACGGCTGGCAGCAACGCAGCATCAGTCTTCCGAGTCAATCCGATGTCAGCGCCAATGCAGCGATTGGTTACGAATCCGACACCTTGAGCGTGCGTCTTGCTGCAACCTACAAGTCAGCTTATTTGCAAGAAGTCGGTGAATTGAGCGACGCCACTTACGATGTCTATGCAGATCAGCATCTGCAGTGGGATTTAAGCAGCAAATACAACGTTAATACCTATGTGCAAGTGTATTTGAACTTCGTCAACCTGACCGACGAGCCGTTTTACGCCTACACAGGCGAGCGCCACTACAACTATCAGTTTGAACAATATGGCCGCAGCGTTGCGCTTGGCGTCACTGTGTCAAAGTGGTAAGGAGTCACCGATGAATTCATTAATCTACAAACCTCGTTTACGCGCAGTGGCGCTGGCCATTGCGACTACCACGCTGACGGCGACTACTTTGCTGGCAACTCCATCTGTGCTGGCAACTGAAACTTCTCAGGCAGCGGGCGCCAGTGTGCACGGGTTTAACCGTCTCACTAAAGCGATCACTACCTTGTCACTGCGTCCTGATCTTCGACTGGAAGCATCGACAGACCGACTTTCCGTGGTATCAACCAAAACCGGCGCTTTGCAGCAGATCCCTGGCCGGTTTAGTCGCTTAGTTAGCACGACGCTAGCCGACGGCGTGGTTGTCGCTGGAGTTGACAGTAATAAGCAGCAAATTTATTTGTGGCAGCTGGCGCAGGATGGCCGCCTGACACCACTGAGTGTCAGCCGCAGTGAGCGGCGGGTAGCGGAAGATGTCTGTTTTTACCAAAGCGCCGCCAATCAGCAGTTAAGTCTGTTCGTGATTGGCGATCGCGGTGGCGCCGATCAACTGCTGGTGCGCCAACAAGGGCAATGGCTTAAACAACCGCTGTTGGTGCGTGAACTCGCCATTGCATATGACAGCAAAAGCTGTACCACCCCAAACAGTCAGCTGCTCGTGGCAAGCCCAGATGGCTTGTGGCAATTCGACGCAGAACCAGAAGGCGAAGACAAAGCGGTGATGGTGCAAGCGCGTACACCATTTGGCGCCATTGATGATGAAATCGTCGCATTAAAAAGCCTTGATGCAACAGGCCAGCAAGTGCTCGCACTGACCGAACATGCCAAAGCACTGTCGCTGTTTACGCGTCAAGCCGATGGCAGTTATCAATTGCAAGCCCTGCCGCTTCAAGGCTCTATGCCGTCGCAAGGTTGGGAGTACGCGTCGGTCACCGCGCCTCACGATGGCAAGTTGCACATCGAATTGCACAGCCAAGCTGCAGATAGCAACGATCTGCCGCAAGTCTGGCAAACCGAGCTGATGGGTGTAGCCAAAGCGCAGGTCACCGATGGCACAGCGCCCATTGCCCAAGTGCATGCCATGGCCGAAACCAGCGCTGTGCAGATGCGTGGCGATGTAATAGATGATCCGGCGATTTGGTTTAATGCCCGTCAGCCAGCAGAAAGCCGCGTGCTTGCCACCAACAAACGCGAAGGCTTAGAAGTTTATGATTTATCGGGTAAACAACTACAAAAATTAACCGTTGGCCGCTTGAACAACGTCGACGTGCGCGCACTACCTGACGGGGCCTTGGCCGTTGCCACATCCCGCGACGACAATGCATTGCAACTATTTTCTGTCGATGCCAATGGCGTAGTGACAGATGCCGGCAAAGTGGCAACACCGCTGCATGAGATCTACGGCGTGTGCATGTATCAAGCGAAAAATGGTGATGTGTTTGGCATCGCCACCGACAAATCTGGGCAAATTTTGCAGTACAAGTTGCAACAACGGGCGGGCCGCTGGCAAGGCCAACTGACGGCGCGGTATCAACTACAAAGCCAACCCGAAGGTTGTGTCGCGGATGACCAACGCGGCGGCTTGTTTATCGGCGAAGAAGACGTTGGGATTTGGCATATAGATCTCAAACAAGGTCAACGGAGCGCTGTATTAATTGCCAAAGCCGATGGCAAAAACCTCGTCGCCGATGTCGAAGGCATGGCGTTGGCGCAAGGCAAAACCCCCTATTTAGTGGTGTCTAGCCAAGGCGATAACAGTTACATGGTGTATCAAGCTCTGCCCCCCTACCAAGCGCTTGGTAAATTTCGCGTCGGCACCAATGTCGACTTGGCCATTGATGGCAGCTCGGAAACCGATGGATTAGATCTGTCCGTCAGCGCGTTTGGTGGGCCGTTCCAGCGAGGGATGCTGGTGGTGCAAGATGGTCGCAATCGAATGCCCGAGCAAGGACAAAACCTAAAACTGGTGCCATGGCAACAAGTACTTGATGTGCTTAAGCTAAAACCATAACAAGCTGGACAAGGCGCAACGTCACTAGCGGGTGCCGTTGCGCTTTGGTGTTGTAAAACGCCGATTCATTTATGCACATCGCTTGTCACAAGACGATCGATCCTGTTTTTAAAAAATGACCGTAAGCCAGATCCTCTTTAATCGCTCTATCCCTTCCAGCCCATAAAACTTCATCTCGTAAGCGCCGAATCATCGATTTTAGATTTGTAGCGTGAATTTCAAACTCAGTTAGCCTGTCACTGTGTGGCTACTCGAAGCCACTAATACCTACGTTATCCGTTGTTTTTATTGGACATCTTCACGAATTTAGATTTGTGGCGTGAATTTCAAAACGTTTTAACGTGGTACCTGTATCGCACGATACGTCTGAAGAGGAAGCAACAATGACGAAAACTTATTTAACGACTGAACAATTGGCAGAGCGAATTCACTACGATGCTCGCTCTATCCGCAACATGTTGGTCGATGCCTATTTGCTAGAAGGCCGCCACTACATTCGCCCGTTCGGACGCCGAAAACTGCTGTTTATTTGGGAAACCATTGAAGAGGATTGGTTGAGCTCGACGCATGACAGCATCGGTATGAAAACTGAAGTGATGGAGGTATGCCATGGGTAAGATCTCTGTTCGCCGCGAAACATCACGCCTTTATTACGATTTTTCATACAAAGGCCAGCGCTGCCGCGAGCAAACCTCGCTCTTGGACAACAAAACCAATCGCAAAAAGTTAGAAAAGCATCTGCAACAAATCGAAGCGGAGATCCAAACCAATACCTTTAATTACGCCAAACACTTTCCGCAAAGCACCTTTTTGCAGCGACTGCACGAACTTGAATTGGAAGTGCTGACTACACAATCGATTGAGGCAAGCCACAGCTCGCCACTTTTTCGTGTTTTTGTCGAAGAGTGGTACCAGGAAAACGTCGTGCAGTGGCGCGCGTCCTATCGAGTCAGCATCCGCGGCTCGTTGGACAAATACTACATCCCTACATTTGGAGATCAGAATGTCGGCGACATCACTCGCGCAGATTTACTGAAATTTCGGTCCACACTCGCCAAAGTTCCGGGCCGAACCAATAAAGAAGCGTTATCGAACAACCGTATTAACAAAATCATGGATCCATTAAGACGGATCTTTGTGGAAGCCGCCGACAGGTACAACTTTAACACCCCTTTCACGCGGATCAAACCGCTAAAAGTGCCTAAGTCTGACGTGCAGCCGTTTTCACTAGAAGAGGTAAATCTAATCCTCGACAAGGTGCGCACCGACTATCGCAACTACTACATAGTGCGGTTTTTTACCGGCATGCGCACTGGCGAAATTGACGGGCTGAAATGGAATTACGTCGATTTTAATCGCGGTCTGATTCTAGCGGGAAACCATCGTGGGGGGTGAAGAAGACTACACCAAAAACGATTTTTCTCAGCGCGACATCAAAATAATAGCCCCTGTGATGGATGCACTTCGCCGCCAATATCGCGCCACAGGGAATTTCTCTGAATTCGTCTTTTGCAACCGCGAGGGCAAACCCCTTGAACACAACAATGTCACCAAACGCATCTGGTACCCCCTACTAACAAGGCTGGGTTTAGAAAAGCGTCGCCCCTATCAGACTCGTCACACGGCGGCCACTCTTTGGCTCGCCGCCGGTGAGTCACCTGAGTGGATCGCAAGGCAAATGGGCCATTCAACTACCGAGATGTTGTTTAAAACCTATTCGCGTTTCATCCCAAATCTGACACGACATGACGGGTCGGCGTTTGAGCAGCTGTTAACAACCAATTTTGGCACATCGCTCTAAGCAGGAGATAAGACATGATGATTGAACAAGGCCCGGAGTACCGTGAGTACATGACTCAAAAGGCGCTCGATAAAAACGCTAAGTTACTTGCGGAAGCCCTGCTCTACGTGATGCAAATCGCACCCCATGACATGGCGCTGGTGATGCTTTGCGGCGATCCCGGTGACAGGACAAACAGAGACGCGGTGCTAAGTTGGGTCCGGCAACAGCTTTGCTGTTTGAGTTGCGCCAAAGAACTCGACGTTAGCACGTTGGAAGCAAAATTGTCCCAGCTCTTAGAACATACAACTTATCGGTATTCAGGCTTTTAAGCACCAATTACGGTAAATGCGATACAGTAGATAGATAACCAAGGGGAACTCACATGACCATCAAAATTATGGTACTCATTATCAGTTTTTTCGCCGTGCTCGCCATAGGTTCAACCCTTATCGCGGCTTATTATGTCGCCGCGTATAAAGCGGAAAAACGCAAAAACGAGCTGAAAAAGTAGCTAATGAATGAAAAGCACTGCAGAGGGAGTTGCAGTGCTTTTTTGCAATGAAATAGGATTTTTGAACCTAAGCCTTTAATAATTAGGTCAATTCCCAGCCTTCCATTCTGATTATCCTCAAAACGATGTCCAAGCAAACCATCTTACCTACGATGGGGTACGAAGGCTTTTGCATCTTGAGATATTGATCTAGATCAATCTTTTCAAAGGGCCATCCAACCTAAGCTTGCCCCTATATCTTGTATAGGTGAACAAGCAATGACACGACATATGGTGAAACCGCTGCGTTTTTTAACCAGAGACGTCCTGCTGCAGGAGATCCCCGGTCACGTCAGTTTGAGCTATTTGATCACCGGTTGCCCACTAGGTTGCAAAGGCTGCCATAGCGCGGATAGTTGGGATGCTCGACGCGGCGAGTCACTGGACATAACAACCCTACAACTCCATCTGGAGCATTCTCAGTCTTACGTCACTTGCGTATTGTTTATGGGGGGAGAATGGCAGCCAGAGGCATTATTGGATTTATTGCGCGTTTGCAAAACGCGGCAGCTTGCCACCGCATTGTATTCGGGGCTCGACGAATGTCCCAAGCAGTTCATTCCCTATCTTGATTTTATCAAACTTGGGCCTTGGATCACCGAACTTGGAGGTTTGGCAAGCCCTAGCAGCAATCAACGGTTATACGACTTGCAACAAGGGCTTTGTCTCAATCCTTTGTTTTGGCCCACCCCACTTCCAGCTGAACCAATGACAACAGCAGACCTCCTTCGTCTTGGCTTGAAGCCACCTGATATGGCTTGTCATACCGCTGACTGATTCAAAACTAACATCAAAAACAAAGGAATTCCGATATGCAAACACTCTCTGCGACGCAGCTGAACAAAAAACTGCAATTTATTGACGCTTACGTCCATGCCGCCAATCCTGCGGATGGCTCTAAATTAGACGCTAATGCCAACGTCACTCAAAAAAACATTGCCACGCTTGAAGCGGAACTGATGAAAGATTGTTTTATCCAGGTTAACCGTGCATTAGTTCAGCGCAAGATCGCCGCCCTATTTGGCGACGATTTGGCATCAGAATACGCCCGGCAAATCGAGCAACACGAGATCTATGTGCACGACGAAACGAGTCTCAAACCTTATTGTGTGTCGGTCACCATGTATCCGTTCTTGTTAGATGGCCTCACCAAACTTGGTGGTGAATCCCAAGCACCCAAGCATCTGGAATCGTTTTGCGGCTGTTTTGTCAATTTTGTGTTTGCCGTGTCCAGTCAATTTGCCGGTGCTGTCGCGACCGTTGAATTTCTTACTTATTTTGATTATTTCGCCCGAAAAGATTACGGCGATAACTATTTAGTTACTCACGAAAAACAAATCCAAAATCATTTGCAGCATGTGGTGTATGCACTCAATCAACCTGCAGCGGCCCGCGGCTATCAAAGTGTCTTTTGGAATATTTCCATTTATGACCGCTTTTATTTTGAAAGTATGTTTGGCAATTTCGTGTTCCCAGACTTCACGGCGCCTCACTGGTCTAGCGTGTCTGACTTACAGCGCTATTTCTTACGTTGGTTTAACGCTGAGCGGTCAAAAACTGTGTTGACGTTTCCAGTGGTGACCGTCGCAATGTTGACCGATGGGCATCAGTGTAAAGACCGCGAATTTGCAGAAGATATCGCCGTTGAGATGGCATCAAGCAATAGTTTCTTTGTGTATTTGTCGGAAAGTGCTGACTCCCTTGCATCCTGCTGCCGATTGCGCAGTGAGATCAGTGACCGAACTTTTTCTTATTCACTTGGCGCTGGGGGCGTAGCAACGGGATCTATTAATGTGATCACGCTGAATATGAACCGCTTGGTGCAAGACGGACGCGACCTTGCGACGGAAGTAAAAAAAATCCAACAATACCAAGTGGCCTACCGGCAGTTGATGGAAGAGTACCAAGCCGCGGGTCTGTTAACTGTCTACGATGCCGGTTTTATCAGCTTGGACAAACAATTTCTGACTATTGGTATTAACGGCATGGTGGAGGCTGCTGAGTTTTTGGGTTTGTCTCCGACCAATAATTCGGCTTACGTATCGTTTGTTCGCGAGCAATTGCAAGTCATTTACCAAGCCAACCAACAGGCTCGGGCTCGTTATGGCTATTTGTTTAACACTGAATTTGTGCCGGCAGAAAACTTAGGCGTAAAAAATGCGAAATGGGACAAGGAAGACGGCTATCAAGTGCGCCGCGACTGCTACAACTCCTATTTTTACGTGGTGGAAGATGACGAAACAACGGTATTGGATAAATGTCTACTGCACGGCAAAACCCTACTGGAGTATCTGGATGGTGGGTCGGCGCTGCATCTAAATCTTGAAGAGAAGTTGCATGCTCAAGGCAACTTGGCGTTACTGGATTTAGCAGCTCGTACTGGCTGTAACTACTTCTGTATCAACGTGAAAATTACTATTTGTAATCAGTGCGAGCATATCGACAAACGCACACTTACCGAATGCCCACATTGTCAAAGCCAAGACATCGACTATGGGACGCGGATCATAGGTTATTTAAAACGTGTATCGGCGTTTAGCCAAGGCCGGCGGCGAGAACATCAACGACGCCATTATCATTTGCAGCGTGCGATTGAATTAGAGAGCCCAAACCAATAGGCCGGCTACCACTTTAGCGGTAGCAACTGACTGCTCCTTTAGTGGCGCAGTCAGTGCCCGTTTGAACTTGTTAAGATGACACATAAACGTTTTAACGCTGTTTGTTGTTCCCATATTACGAGGACTTTCCAATGTCATGTGCGTCGCATTGTCAATCCCATGCCCCTGATACTGCCAGTTCAGTCGAACTTGCTAGTTATGCAGAATTTATTGCGGCGGCAAAAGCGCAAAAGGAACCGCAACGCTTGTTGTGGGTGCTGGCCAAAGCTGAACTACCTAATGGTTATACCGACAGTCAGTACGCATTATTTAAGCAAGGCCAAGGTGGAGCGCTCGCACCTGTGTTGTGTGTAGACAAACTACCTGAGGAAGTTGCTGATTTTTCGGTGTTAGTGGCTGAATCAGCGCAAACTGGCGTCGATTGGGATATTGCCTTTGTTGGCAGCCTTGCTGGGCGTGCAGGCATTGCACCCAATAGCGATGAAGCCGATCAACCACTGCGCTTGATGCTTCGGCAAATTGAAGCGGGCATGATCGCAGACTTCTTAACCTTCGACCGTCAAGGTCAATTAGTGCGTCTTGTTTAGGCCATAAATACGCGTTTGATTTTTGGCAGACGTCTGTTCGGGGGATAGTCCAGCCAGAAGTGGCATCACGCGCCGGTATGTTTGCTGACGTCGAATAACACTTCGGGCAACCGCGATGGATTATGGCGCATGCGCCAGCAGACGCTCTGCCACCTGCAGCAACACTGCGGGTAGCAGCGGCTCCACTGAGATTTGATCTAGATAGTTCTTTAAATGGAGTCCGGTCTCCGTATCCCCTGACACCAGCAGTTGTCGTCGAAAAAACAGTGTGTCAGCATCCGCTTGTTGAGTAACTAGTGAGAGTAATGCGCTAGCGTCGGCACGAAACAACACATCATAAGTTTGGTTAGAAGGCTCGCTATTCGGCGCATGCACCTGCAATATACGTTCAGGCGTTAGCCGGATCTGATAAACACAAACAAGCCGTGGCTTGCACTCGATGGGGTGCGAATGGGAGGAAGGGTTTGCTTTTAGCCCTTTCATTTCACGGTCCGTAACTTCAATTTGCACGGATTTGCCTTGAAGGAAGTCAAGTTCACCTAAGTTGGCCCTTTGTGCAAATACCTGCCGCAGCAGATATTGCAGCACTGAAGTTCTAATCAGTGCGGGGACATGTTGATCAAACTGCTGAACCAAAGCAGGTCCACGGCGCCATAACAAAGGGGCCGTGATATCTATCAGTCTCCAACCGAATTTTTGGGCTTTGTCTGGCCATGGCAGGCAGCCGCTTAACCCAATAATTGAGCGTTGCGCTCGCTGTCCCCACTCACCTACTACCTCTTTTGGCTTAGACATTCTCTACCTCTGTTGCATCCAGCGATGGCAAGACCACCGTTTTATAATGGCTGCATCGTGCCTTAAAACGCAGCATTTCTGTATCCCAATCAAGAGGTAAGCCATGATGGAGTTGTTATGTCCTGCCGGAAGCATGGCCAGTGTCAAAGTGGCGATCGCCGAAGGGGCCGATGCCGTGTATGTGGGTCTGAATAACGATACCAACGCCCGTCATTTTGCAGGGCTAAATTTTACCCCAGAACAACTGCGCGAAGCCTGTCGGTATGTACACCAGGCTCAACGTAAATTGCATGTGGCGATCAACACCTTTGCCCACCCGGGGGAAGTCGCCCGTTGGCAAGCGAGCTGTGACACTGCCGTAGCATCTGGCGCTGATGCTTTAATCTTGGCGGACATCGCCCTTTTAGAGTACATGCAACAGCATCATCCTCAGGTTGAAGTGCACTTATCGGTGCAAGCGAGCGCTACCAACCAAGCCGCCATTGAGTTTTATCGGCAATTTGGCGTAAAGCGCGTCGTCCTGCCTCGTGTGCTCACTATCCAACAGGTACGAGCGCTTGCCGTTAGTTCCGACATGGCGCTAGAAGTATTTGCGTATGGCAGTTTATGTATTATGGCCGAGGGGCGTTGTTTTTTAAGTTCTTACCTAACCGGCGAATCACCAAACACTTCAGGTGCATGTTCACCAGCGGCCTTCGTGCGTTGGAGTGAACAAGATGGCGTGCTTGAGTCACGACTCAATGATGTATTGATCGATCAGTTCCAGCCAAATGAAACTGCAGGTTATCCAACGTTATGCAAGGGCCGATTTGTGGTCGATGGCGAGCGCTACCACGTATTGGAAGAACCAACGAGCTTAAACACCTTGGAACTGTTACCGATGCTTTATCGTGATGGGATTGCCTCGTTAAAAATTGAAGGGCGTCAGCGCAGCCCAGCTTACGTGCGCGATCTGACCCGAGTTTGGCGCGCAGCCATAGATGCGGTGCAAACCAACCCTGACCAATTTCAAACATCTAGCCAGTGGCATCAGGTCTTGGCCTCACTGTCTGAAGGGAATCAAACCACTCTTGGTGCGTATCACCGTCATTGGAAATAACGGTGAATGTGCAAGTTGTATCCCAGAACCAATGTAGCAACCCAGTTTTAGGTGTCCTGCCCAATGGAATTTATCCATAATTCAACCAAGACTACTTCAGCCACCAAGGTGCCTGCGGTATCGATTGGCCCCGTATTGTATTTTTGGTCAAAAGCCAAGTTACAGGCTTTTTATCAGCACGCTGCACAAAGTGCTGCCACCACTGTGTATGTAGGTGAAACCGTCTGCAGTAAACGCCGTGAATTTGGCTTTACTGATTTTCTCGACACCGCTTATCAGCTTCGCGACGCCGGCAAGCAGGTGGTGTTATCCACGCTAACATTAATAGAGCAACAGGCGGAGCTGAAAGAACTGCGTAAAATCATCGACAATGGCGAGTTTATGGTGGAAGCCAATGACATGGGCGCCGTTGGATGGTTGCACGAGAAAGGTTTACCTTTTGTCGCAGGCAGTGCTTTGAATATCTACAACGAGTTATCGTTACGGCTGATGGTTAAACAAGGCATGCAACGCTGGGTACTACCGGTAGAGCTTGGCCGTGATTGGATCTTGCGCTTGTTAGCGCAGCCGTCACTTGCGGACTTATCACAGCACATTGACATTGAAGTATTTGCTTATGGCCATTTACCGCTGGCTTGGTCAGGGCGCTGCTTCACCGCTCGCTCTGAAAACCGGCCAAAAGATCAATGCGAACTCTGTTGTATGAACTATCCCAGTGGCCGCTTAACTCAAAGCCAAGAAGGACAACCCTTGTTTGTACTCAATGGCATCCAGACGCAATCGGGTCAACGTTATAACTTACAGAACGATTTAAGATCGATGCACGGCTGGGTTGACTATGTTCGTCTAAGCCCTGAAATGGATGGATTTTTCGACAAAGTGCAGCTGTTTGCAAATGGCATCAATCAACCGCTGCCACAACATGATGTCAACGGCTATTGGCACCAAGTCGCAGGCTTTCGTCAAACCTCGGAGACTATTGAATGAACGCTATTCGGATTGGCATCGTTACCGTGAGTGACCGTGCTTCGCAAGGTATATATGAAGACATCTCGGGCAAGGCGATTGAACAAACATTGCAGGCCTATCTAGATTGCCCGTGGCAAGCCGTCTATCGGTTGATCCCAGATGAGCAACCGTTAATAGAACAAACCTTGCGCGAACTCTCGGATGATCATTCGTGTTGTTTAATTGTCACAACCGGCGGCACTGGGCCAGCGCTTCGAGACGTAACGCCTGAAGCAACGACTGCGGTGTGTGACAAAATGCTACCAGGATTTGGCGAATTGATGCGCCAAGAATCGTTGAAATATGTGCCTACCGCCATTTTATCAAGACAAACAGCGGGCATCCGTGGCAACGCACTGATTATCAATTTGCCGGGTAAACCGACAGCGATTCGTCAGTGCCTAGATGCAGTGTTTCCGGCGGTACCCTATTGTATTGATTTGCTCGGTGGACCCTATCTAACGACCCACTGTGACGTGATCGCGGTATTTCGGCCTAAGCAAAACTAGCTTAAGCCGCATGGGGTGGCACACTCAGTGTGCCATCGTCTGCGGAAGGGTTAAGCAACCGCGATGCCCACAGGGAGCTGTTCAAACCAATCTAAAAACTGTGCCACGGCAGCCCCCCGGAAAATTCGGCCGTGCTGTGGACACATCATATCAATTTCAAGGGAACGTACCCGGCGGATCCAATCGCGTTTTGCCGTATCGGACGGCATCCATCGTTGATGGAAAAAAGTCATTTTGTCGATATGGCTCGTAAAATCATCGACAAATAACGGGCTGTCCACCGGCTCTAACGCGGCGCCAACATCGCCACTAAATAGAATTTTAGCGATCGGATCGTAGACATGGTGGTTTGCCGATGAATGCAGATAGTGCGCCGGAATACACTGCAAAGTCAGTGTCGATAGCGGCAGCGCCATGCCGCTATCTGGGATACCGCAAAACTGCGTTCGGTCCATGCCAAAATGCCGGATAAAACCTTCCCATAACCAAGGACTGTACAAAGTTGCGCCATCCAATACTTGGTCCCACAGGCCTAACGATGAAATGATGTCAGGGTCTTGGTGCGATGCAAACAAATGCTTGAGCTGGCTGAGCGGGACTATTTTCACTAACGCTTCAAGCATAGGCGCAAATAACTCAATGCCACCTGGATCTAAAATGTTCGCTTCATGCGGGGAATGTATAAGATATTGATTAGTATCAATAATCAATTTTGGTTTGCTGGCATCTCGTCCAAGTAAGGTCCATTTATGGGAAGGTCCGGCATAGATTTCTACACTTTTCATTTACGCTAAATCCTTTATCCAATGTTTACATTGATGAACTTCATCCATGATGTTGGTGGTTGAACGGTGAATTTGTGCCATCAACTCGGTCAACTGTGATTTGTAGTCCGGCAAACTGGCCGCTTCCATCCGCGCATTGACCACGATGACTTGCATCGCTCGCATTTGTAGTTCCAAGTCGTCAATTGAAAGCCTCAACTGTTGTGCTTGTTGCTGAGCCGCATTGGCCAAAGCAGACAAGTCCTGATGGCCGCTCACCAATTGTCGGTCCAGCAGCACGTCCGATGCCGGTTGAAGAGTCGCTTGGACTTTACATAACTTTTGGCAAAACAAATGCTTTCGCCACAAGCTGACTGTTAACGCAGCAATTTGACCGGCTTGGCGATTGATATCGCGACTAATCACAATCGATGCATGAGCCAATTCATCGTAAAACGTGGACAGTGTTTTAAGCCCAGCGCCGGAGACGCCAATCCGGATTGACACGACAGCAAGATTTTTAGCACTTAGCGACAACTTAGCCGCATCTTTTTGCGCAGCATTTAAACGCGATGCTATGGCGGCACTTGCTACTGTTTTTACCGCCAAGGCATGCCGAGGTGACAGGTTGGCGGCTGTTGGTGTTGTTTCAGTGGCCTCACCGGTGCTAATAGCTAATTGCTTTGACATCACAGCTGACCTCGCACGCTAAACAGCCAAATGACTAGCACCAAAGTGATAAACCAAAAACCTGACATCAATTGCCAAAACAACAACTTATTATTTTTCGTCGCGGCTACCACTTGCTGGTGCAGGTACAGTGGATTAGGAGTCCGTAAATCTTGCATTAACAACGGCACTCGCAAGTAACGATGTTGCAGGTCAAATGACACCCCTCGCTCCAGAGCTCGGTCAAACCACATGGGAATTCGCGGGTTAAAACGACTAGCTGGGATATAGCGAAGCCGCTGGTAATCGGAAAGACTCTGACAATCATCGACTTTTTCGCCATAAGGCAGATGCCCGGTGAACAATTCATAGGCGATGGTTGCCAAAGCGTACACATCGCCTTGTTCTGCCGAATTATGACCGTGCAAATAATGCGGATCTGAGTAACTGGCGGTACCAAGCGCCATTTCTTGCAATATGGGTGAATAGATTTCCGCCAGCCCAGGCACGAATGCCGAGCCAAAATCGACAATTTTCAACTCACCGTCCGCTAAGCGCATGATATTGGCTGGTTTTAAATCTTGATGGATCACGCCTAATTTGTGGAACGCCATCAGACCGGAAGCAATTTGCTCTAGTAGGCCGATGGCAACAGCAGGCCGTAGCGGTAGATTTTGTTGGACTAAAAAACAATCTAGCGAGTCGCCTTCGAGATATTCCAACAAATAATACAAAAAGGTCCGCGGTCGACTTTGTTGCACGACCTTAACCACATGCGGATCGTCAATTCGCAATCCGACCCACTCTTCGCGAATAAAACGCTCGATATACGCATGGTCGTCGGCAAAATTCTGCGACGGTGTTTTGAGCACCAAATGTGCAGCTGTCGAAGGGTCTTTGACCACATACAAATGGCTGCGGGCACTGGCAAACAATGCACGGATCACCTCGTAACCATCGACTTTCATGCCAGGCTCTAACGCGGGAAGCAGCGGCAACCGCGTCATCCGCTCGTTATAGTCATCTAAAGTATCACTGGCCACTTGCGTGACTTCACAAAGAAGGACACTGATGTTGTCATCGCTAGCAGATGCAAGTTCGATGGCACGGGCAACTTTATTATCAATGGTCAATGACATCGACAGTAACGCTTGGATCTCCAGATCGCTCACCACGTCAGAAAAGCCGTCGGAACATAATAAAAATACATCATTAGGTTCGAGAGTGAGCGAGTCTTCTTGCCAGTTAACCGTCTCGTCCATGCCTAGGGCTCGCCCCAAAAACTGCCGTTGCTCGCTAAGTTTAGTGATGTGGTCTGTCGACAGTTGTCGCAACTTCCCTTGACGCAGTAAATACAAACGACTGTCGCCAATGTGAAACCAATATGCGGTTTTGGATTTCAATACTAAACCGGTGAAGGTGCATAAACAGCCACGTTCATCGGTTTGGTACTGCTGGCTTTGTTGATACAACGCCGAATTAATGGTCGACAGCACGGTACCGGCGCTATGCCGGGTGGACCAACTATCGGGAGTTTTTAAATAATCAGTGACAAAGGTTTGTGTAGCATGATGGCTGGCAAAGGCCCCACCTTCGGCAGAGCTGACGCCATCTGCAAGTGCAAGTACCGCCCCTTTGTAGGTATGTTGATGCGCATCGGCTGGGATCTCCCAGCTGATGGCATCTTCGTTGGTGGCTTTACCGCCGGCAACGGATGCGCCGGCGATGTTGACCACAAGTGTTTCTGTTGCAAACACGTGCTAGCTCACATGAATATGATGGACGTTGCCATGTTCATCGACCTCTGTCATGTGACCTTTGGGTTCGTCAAGGAACATCACTGAAACTAGGCCGATAAGTGCGGTGCCACCAATGACAAAGAAAAAGGTGTGATAATCAACGTAACTTAAGATGGTGAGATAAACCACCGCTCCAACGTTACCATAGGCGCCCGCCATGCCCGCGATCTGCCCAGTCATTCGACGTTTGATCAACGGGACGATGGCAAACACTGCTCCTTCGCCGCCTTGGACAAAGAAACTGCAAGCCATACATAAAATCACGGCTAATGCGATAGACCAACTGCTGTCAATTAACCCCATCGACAAATAGCCAGCCGCAAGGCCACCGATCAGGAGAACCATGCTTTGACGACGACCGAACTTATCGGAAAACCAGCCGCCCAACGGCCGTGAGACTAAATTCATAAATGCATAGCCGGAAGCTAACAGGCCCGCAGTTACAGGCGTCAAGCTACTAAAGGTATCCAAGAAAAACAGCGGTAACATCGAAACAACAGCCAGCTCGGAGCCAAATGTTGTGAAATAAGCGACGTCTAAAATCGCAACTTGTTTAAACGAGTACTTTTCATGTTCAGGGACCCCTTTACGTAAATGTTCAACATTCACGCGCCAAACTTGCGACGTTTGTAATACAAACAGCAAGACCAGGCCAATCCAAATGCCGTGCATATATTCTGTAGCAAATAGATTTACACCTGCAGGAGACATCTTCCACGCCAACATCGCTAGCGCCAAATACATAGGAATATTCATCAGAATTAATAGCCACAGATCACCCCAACTGGTGACTTCCATGGCGCCCGATTTTTTTGGTTTGAAATACACCGAGCCTTTAGGGGTGTTGCGGGCATAGCGATAAAACACCAGCGAATAGCCCATACTAAAAATACCTACGGCAGCCAGTGAATAACGCCAACCGTCATCACCACCGAACAATAAGGCAATGGTTGGCAGCGTCATAGCAGCGGCCGCCGAGCCAAAATTCCCCCAGCCGCCATAAATACCCTCTGCGGTACCTACTTGATGACTTGGAAACCACTCACTCACCAAGCGAATACCAATCACAAAACCTGCGCCGACAAAGCCTAACAAAAATCGAAATAGCGCCAAGCTTTCAAAGGTTTGGGCGAAGGCAAAACCAAGGCAGAAGATCGACGAAATAAACAACAGCAACGAGTACATGATCCGTGGCCCGAATTTATCGACCAAGATCCCCACGACAATCCGCGCTGGGATCGTCAAGGCTACGTTTAGGATTAATAAGGCTTTAATTTGAGCGTCAGTTAAGGTCAGAGCATGTTTGATTTCTGACAATAGTGGAGCGTGGTTAAACCACATCACAAAGGTCAAGAAAAATGCAAACCAAGTAAAGTGCAGTGTTTTTATTTTTGGATCTGCGAGATTAAGCAGTTGAACCCTGCCGATATCGCCTTTCGCTGGGGTCGCCATAATGTCCTCCGTTGGTGCCCTATGTCGTATTTGGGGCAAGCATAGGAGGACAATGCCACGAATTGTTTGATGCGGGTCAAGTTCCCAAACTTTCTATGTTATTGAAATATATAGCATATACCCCTCTGTGAGTAGAGTGCCATTCATCTGCAAGCCGCGCCGATAGCCGGCTGATACCACTATCGAGGTAGTTAAAGTGTGAAGGCGTAAGCAGCTCAACGCGTAAGGAGTACTCCTTTACTACCACTGTGCAGTGAGGGCTTTTTCGCTAGCATGACGGAAAAAGGAGCACGACATGACGGCGCCCGTACTCGATTCATTACCTCTACATAACCGCACACTCTGGCTGAGCACCTTGGTGTTTGGTTGGTGTTTTGCTATCTGGACTCTCTATGCGTTTGCAGGGGTAAATTGGCAAGCACAATGGCAGTTGAGTGCCACCGAACTTGGCATATTGCTCGCAAGTCCTATGTTATCCGGAGCGCTGCTTCGCTTGCCGGCAGGGCTGCTTGCTCAGCGCTTTGGGGCAAAACAGGTCTGGTTGTTTGCGATCCTGTTTCAGAGCCCTCCTCTTTGGTTTTTGGCATATGCACAAAGCTACAGCGACTACCTACTGCTTGGTCTTTGGCTAGGTATCGCGGGAGTCTCTTTTACCTTGGGCAGTATTCTGGCGATAGTCCCAGTAGCAGAGTCGCAACGCGGTATAGCCTTAGGTATTTTCGGCACTGGGAACGCTGGCGCCATCGCATCCTTGTTGTTGTTCTCGTATGCTGAACACTGGTCGCTCACGTCCCTTTTCCAATGGTTAAGCGGAATAAACGTGTTGGTTGCAGCGGTGTTTTGGTGGTTCCTGCCAGAGCCTCCGCCACCGGCTACGTTTTCACAAACCATGCTCTCTGATGCGCAGTCAAAGCCCACGCGTGATCAAGCCGATGTAACGATAGCCCAGGTGCATGGCGAACAGGTTTCGCGGCAGATTTGGCGAGAATCGAGATTGTGGCGCTTTGCCTTATATTATTACTTCGTGTTCGGCTGCTTTTTAGCTCTGATGTTGTGGTTACCCCACTATTACATGACGGCGTATAAGCTTCCGTCAGACCAAGCATTCGCGTTTACCTTGTTTTTTGTCACGACCTCAAGTTTAGTGCGAAGTTTAGGCGGCTGGTTGTCTGCTCGAGTTGGTAGTCGCACCGTCAATTGGAGTGTGTTGTGGTTGTGTTTGATCTGCTTGTTTTTTTTAAGTTACCCCCCGTCCGATCTGGTCATTTCAGGGATCCACCAGCAAGTGAGTTTGCATGTTGAAATTGGATTATGGCTATTTACCCTGTTGATCTTTGTGATTGGGATCGCTCAAGGGCTTGGTCGAGCTAGCGTCTACAGTCTGTTGTACCACTACTATCCGCAGCAATTTGCCGTGGCATCTGGCTTTGTTTCTGCTGCTGGCGCTCTTGGTGGTTTTACCCTGCCTATTTTGTTTGGACTTGCGCAAGACCTTGCTGGTATCTATAGCGCCTGCTTTATGTTGCTGTATGGCGTAACGGCCATCTGCATGATGTTGATGTTTTGGGCCAATCGGCGTGAACAGTTTCAACGGGAGTTAGCCCGTGCCCGCGCCGACAACTTTTTATTGGAAGATGACTAATGCAAATTACTGACTTGGCTACCGAACAAAAAATTCCTGTGTTATTGCGATTGGCCTTTCGACCATTGTTTTTGCTCTCGGCAGGCTTTGCTGTCTTGGCTATGGCCTTGTGGGCGTGGTTGTTGACGGGCACTAGCATGTGGCAGCCAGCCCTGCCCGTGATCTTTTGGCACAGTCATGAAATGATTTTTGGTTTTGGTTGCGCCGTCATCGCTGGTTTTTTGTTGACTGCCATGCAGAATTGGACTGGCCTACGCGCACCGCACGGCAAGCCGCTGTTGTTATTAGTGTTGGTGTGGCTGGTGGCTCGAGTGCTGATGCTTTCGCCTCTGGCATTGCCCTGGCTGTTGGTGAGCATCATTGACTTAGCCTTTTTGCCAATTGCTGCGTATCTATTAGCCAAGCCCATCCTTGCGGCACAACAACATCGCAATTTGTTTTTTGTTCCGTTGTTGGTGGTGTTGACGATCTGCAATGGCGTGATGTGGCTTGGCTACTTTCTAAATGACCAAGCGTTGGTGAGCCACGGTAGCACCAGCGCGGTGTTTTTAGTCGTGATGGTGATGGCGATAGTCGGTGGACGTGTGTTGCCGATGTTTACTGCCAATGGGACGCGCACCCCGAAAGTAGAACCGTGGGTTTGGTTAGACCGAAGCAGTTTGGCCGCTTTGTGGATGGTATTTTTCTGCCATTTTTTCCATCTGCAAGTATTTATCCCTACGCTGGTGATGAGCGGGCTGTTTACCCTTGCAAGTGTGTTGACGGCCCTACGGGTAGCTCGTCTAAAAATTTGGCTAACCAGGCGCACACCTTTATTGTGGTCATTACATCTAGCCTATTGGTGTATCCCGCTTGGCTTCGCCTTGTTTGCAGCTCGCTATCAAGGATTGGCTGTCAGCCACAGTCTGGCGTTACACACCCTCACTGTGGGTGGTATGGGGGGCATGATCTTAGCCATGATGGCGCGCGTCTCACTGGGACACACAGGTCGCATGCTGGTAACGCATCCAATGATGAGCGCGGCGTTTATGGCGATGATTATGGCTGCGGTTTGTCGCGTCGCGGTACCGCTGATAAAACCAGAGCTGTATGTCGACGCCGTTTTACTGGCTGCGTGCTTGTGGTGTCTGGGTTTTGGCTGTTTTGTCGCCATCTATTTCCGGATCTTAACTTCTCCTCGAGTTGATGGCCATCCGGGGTGAAAATTCGCATCGAACGTCTGAAACTTGCTACCTTCAACGGCTCACCAAGTTATTTGCGAATCTCGGTGAGTTTTAGTTGTTAATGGATAGCTACTCCTGAATGGGTACTGGTGGCTGAGCCTTGATTTGCATCAAGTTGTTGCCTCAACACGCTGTCCACACTGGATGGCACATGTGCAGACAGCATGAGTCCAACCGACGGAGTTAACTATGAACCAACCTGATCTGTTTAACGATGATGACACGCCACCACAGCTTGAAAAACCGCTGGTGTATGCCTGCAGTGGTTGCTCGAATGTGGCACAACTGGCCAATGATCTGGCCGTGGTATTAGACCGCGAAGGCCATGCCGAAATGTCCTGTATCGCAGGCATTGGTGGGCAGGTCAAATCCATGGTGAGAACAGCCCAACGAGCCATGAAATCAGGACGCGCAATTCTGGCCATTGATGGCTGCAGCCTTAATTGTGTGCGTCAATGTTTGCAACATATTGCCGTCGTGCCAACCTGGCATATCGAAGTGACGGCGCATGGGTTTACAAAACGAGCTCACTCGGACACGTCCCTCAGCGATGCATATCATCTTTTGCAGCATATCCAATGTGATTTATTGTCCAAGGTGGCGCCCCCGTTAGACGCAGCTGAGTTTTTGCATTAATCCCAATTAACGTGGTAGTCAGTCAAGTGGTCGGGGGGCCTTATCGTGGCTTAGTCTTTTGTTGGTGTGGCATGCTGTTGGCAACAACAGCCTGCATGTGCCGCAATGGCGACTCGTTGCCATTCAAAGCGAAAACCGTCAAATAACTGCAGTTGATGCCAGGGAATAGCGCCGAACTCGCCAAGGATCTGCAATGCAAGGCACGCTTGCGCCGCCCCAACCACACCGACGACAGGTGCAAAGATGCCGGCTTCCAAGCAACTTAATTGCTGTTCACCAAAGAGCTGGCTGACACAGCGATAACAAGGCCCCGCCTGCTTGTTCGAAAATGCACACAATTGACCTTCAAAGCGGATAGCCGCACCAGATACCAAAGGTACTTGCGCTTGAACACAGGCATCGTTAATGGCAAGACGCGTTGCAAGATTGTCCGTGCAATCAAGCACCACATCGTGCTGTTGAACTAACTCCTGTAGCTGCGCTATCTCGGCAAAGTTAGGGATCGCTTTAATAGCTATGTCCGGATTTAGTGCTTGTAATCGCTTTGCGGCAATACTCACTTTATGCTGGCCTAAATCGGCCTCGGTAAATAGGATTTGTCGCTGTAGATTGGTCAAATCTATAGTGTCCCCGTCGACCAAAGTTAATTTACCAACCCCTGCGCTCGCCAAATATGGGGCCGCCGCGCATCCCAGACCGCCCATACCGACAAGCAATACTCGGCTATTTAGCAGTCGTTCTTGGCCTGCAAGATCAATGGCAGGCAACATAATCTGCCGGCTATAGCGCCGTGTTTGTTGCAAACTCTCCAGGGTTTTCATTGGAACTCCTAGGTCAAAATTGAGCAATTGCGCCTATGCCTAATTCATGTGATGTTTTTGGCCGCAACGTGCTGGCAATGGATGGTTTGCATCTAACACCATCCACACGAGAACCAAACGTGCACAACGTCGCGACATGCCTTAGCGGACACGTCGTGACTCTTTTAATCCCAGACGACCTGCCAGCTTATGCAGATTGCTGGCATCTAGATCAAGCAGTCGCGCCGCCTGTGCCCAATTCTCATCTGCGTGACGAAGCGCTTGCTCAATCAATTGACGCTGAAATTGGTCAACAGCGATTTTTAAAGGCAGTCCAGCTGCGTCGCGCCACACTGTATCAGCACCAGTCGAGCTGCTTGCCATCGGAACTTGAGTTGTTGAAGGCGTACCTTCTGAACGATAAGCTGCATTGGACGCCAGATCGGTCTCTAAACCAAGCATCCCCGCAGTGATTGATAAAATGTCGTGACGGCCAGCGCCTTGCGACAAGGCTTTTAATGCCGCACGACTGATGGTGTGTTCAAGCTCGCGTACATTCCCAGGCCACGAATAGTGCTCTAACGACCACTGAGCATCGACCGATAAACGCAAGGCGCGCGCCCCTAACCGACTACGATTTAGCTCTAAGAAATGACCTGCTAACAGTGAAATATCACCTGTACGTTGCCGAAGTGGCGGGATCCGCAGCGGATACACTGACAAGCGGTGATAGAGATCACTGCGAAAATGCCCCAGTCGCACTTCGTGCTCCAAATCGCGGTTAGTCGCGGCAACAACCCGAACATTGACTTGTCGATAGCTGTCTGAACCTAGACGCTGGATCTCACCGTTTTGCAAAACTCGCAATAATTTAGCTTGCACCGACAGCGGCAACTCGCCAATCTCATCGAGGAATAACGTTCCCCCATCGGCTTGTTCAAATTTACCGCTACGGTCCTGCATGGCGCCCGAAAACGCGCCTCGACGATGGCCAAATAATTCGCTTTCTGCCAACGTCTCTGGGAGCGCGGCGCAATTGACATAAATCATCGGTTGCTTGGCACGCAGGGATTGTTGATGTAGACGTTTTGCAAATAGCTCTTTGCCCACCCCGGTTTCGCCGAGTAATAACACCGGTAGTTCGGTGGTCGCAACCACACTCAGTTCGGTAAGCACTTGCGTCAACACAGGCGCTTGACCAATCAATTCGTTTCCATACCGCAACGGGGCATCTCCGTCTGGCATGGAGGCGGCAAGGCGTGCTTGTCGTAACTGCGTCTCTAAAGTGCCCACACGTAACATAGCTTCGACGACTAAGCTAAACCGTTGTAGTTCAAGCACTGTAAGGCGGCTAAATGTGCCTGCTTGCAACGCATCTAGAGTTAACACGCCCCAACATTGCCCTTCGGTATACAAGGCGATCCCCATGCAGTCATGCACAGGTAAAGGTGTGCCCACCATGCCAGCAACCAATCCATCATAAGGATCCGGGAAGTCGCTATCCGGCGCAAAATGGACCACCTGCCGGCTCTGTAAAATAGCCTGTAACCGTGGGTGTTGTTCAATTAAAAAACGTCGGCCTAGTACTTCGCGTTCCAAGCCAATCGCAGCCACAGGACGCAGTTGAGTTTGTTCTAACTTCAACAATGCGACGGCTTGGCAGCCAAAGTGGCTCTGTAAAGTGACAACCAAGCGTTCATAGCGGATCGCTGCGGGCAGATCGGTGACTAAATCAGCGATAAGACTTTCTTCTAACACGGTATTTTTTACCTTACTGGGTGCATTTGACCGCAAAAATGTGGGGTTAAATGTACCATCTCTAAAAGAAACTCTATATAAATCAAAGGTGGTAGTTTTGGCCTGCTTCTTGGAATAGTCAGGAGAGTCTCAGAGCGATGACTGTGTATGACAGCATGGCTCTGTTTTGGTCGACCGACCTATTTCAAGCACTAGGAGAAACCTATGGACACAGCTCAACAAAGCCTTGGCCAATTAGCCACATCGATCCCAGGCGCAACCGCCGTCTTTCATCAGCACCGTTTAGATTTCTGCTGCGGGGGTCAACAAAGTTTGGCGGAGGCCGCTGCTAAACGAGGCCTCAATGTTGAGACGATTGTGGCTGAACTTAGAACGTTGGCACAACGTGATAGTGACAAACCAGATTGGCGAAAAGCCAAACCAGCCGAACTAGCCCATTTTATTTTGCAGCGTTATCACGCACGCCACCGCCAACAATTGCCTGAACTTATCCGGTTAGCTCGACGTGTCGAACACGTGCATGGCGACCATCCGCAATGTCCAACGGGTCTTGCGGAGCATTTAAGTCATATGGAGCAAGAACTCGAAAGCCATATGCTCAAAGAAGAACAAATCCTCTTTCCAATGTTATGCAACGGTTTTTATCCAACAGGTCCAATTCATGTAATGCAACACGAACATGTGCAGCATGGCGACGCTTTAGCACAACTTGAAGAGCTCAGTCATCATATGCTGTTGCCTGACGGAGCATGCAACACTTGGACGGCATTGTATTTGGGGCTTAAAGAGCTTAAAGAAGATTTGATGGAGCATATCTTGTTGGAAAACGAAATTTTGTTTGTAGAACCTGTGCAGCAAAAAGGTCAGTGTTGCGGCTCTTGCCAATAAGCGCTTGCGGATAACCGCACAGACAACCACCAAGGGGCTTTCGCCCCTTTTTTCTTTCTACAATTCCTGCTCTCTATCGAAAAACTACCCACTCCGAGGTAGCTGAACTATGACCTCAGAGCAATAACCAGCACCCGCTACACACCGTACACTAATGACATTACGCCGAGCCCCTTTGGCTAAACCGCATCGCGGCATGTCAATTGGGCCGTGGCAATGCAGCCACCGGGCCCGTTTGGAAACGAATGGACCTCCCACTGGAAAGGTGTCCCAAGTATGTTGCAAGACCAATATCAGCGTCGTTTTACCTATCTGCGTCTGTCCTTGACAGAGTCCTGTAATTTCCGCTGTAACTATTGTTTACCGAACGGCAGCGATTGTCAGAACAAAGCCAATGAACTCTCGGTCGATGAGATTGAGCAATTAGTCAAAGGTTTTGCTTTGGCAGGTACCCGCAAAGTTCGGCTAACGGGTGGCGAACCCACCCTGCGTAAAGATGTATGCGACATCATCTCACGAGTTAAAGCAGTCGACGGGATCGACAAAGTTGCCATGACCACCAATGGCTACCGGCTTAAACGCGATATCAAAAATTGGTTAGCCGCAGGGTTAGATGCCATCAATGTCAGTATAGACAGCTTGGATGCTGATACCTTTCATTTGGTCACTGGTCAAGATCGGCTACCGGAAATCATTGAGGGCATCGATAGTGCAATTGCATTGGGTTGCTCTCAGGTCAAAGTCAATACCGTGCTGTTGCGCCACTACAACGGCCAATCGCTCGATAAGTTTTTAGCGTTTATTAAACACAGACCGGTGGCGCTTCGTTTTATCGAACTAATGCAAACCGGTGACAACAAAGCGTTTTTTGCTAAACAACATTTAAGCGGTGCGGTGATCCAAGCGACGTTACTGAGCCAAGGTTGGATGCCAGTCAGCCGCCGTGAAGACGCAGGTCCTGCATTGGAATTTTGGCACCCGGATTATGTTGGCACCATGGGCCTCATCATGCCCTATAGCAAAGACTTTTGTGCCAGTTGTAATCGACTGAGGGTCTCTAGCACAGGTGATCTGTACATGTGCTTGTTTGCTAATGAGCACCAAAGTTTGCGCCATCTGTTAACTCAGCACCATCCGCAAGCGATCGCGAGCTTTGTCCAGCGCCAGTTAGTCGCAAAACCACTGAGCCATCAGTTACATCAAGCAAAAACCGGTCTTACCAAGCAACTTGCCATGATTGGTGGTTGATTTTTCCAGGTTAGCAGCTGTTTGTTCGGAGTGATGATGCAACACCAAAAAAATCCAAATTCCCCGCGCGCCTTTTCTGCCATCGTGTTAGCCGGCGGGTTATCAAGTCGCATGGGCCAAGATAAAGCCCTGCTGCGCTTAGGCAGTGACACCATGTTAAGCCGCACTATCGCCTTGGCTTATCAGATGGGTGCCGTTGATGTGGTGGTGAGCCGAAACCAACCGGGCTTTGTGCAGGATATCCACCAGCATCAAGGACCGTTAGCAGGGCTTCATGCCGCGTTACCGCTTTGTCGTTGTCGACGAGTTTTAGTACTGGCAGTCGATATGCCTCGATTGAGTCAACGCGCATTAACGCAACTTTTGGCACAACCCGTTGGTTTTTTTGCCGGACATCCGCTGCCCGCGGTCATTGATGTCACAAAAAACCTGCAGCAGGAGATCTTACAGCGCTTGCAACTGCCGCATGGTCCGCGCTCGCTCGCCACGTTGTGGCGTTTTGCCGAACTTCCGGCACTGCCTTGCCATTTCCCAGACGAGCTTTGTAATACCAATGACCCTAATAGCTGGCAGCAAGTGCTAAATGACATGGAGATCATGCATGCCTAAGTCTAGAGAATTTGCAGCGTTATCGATTGCAATTGTTACTGTCTCTAATCGTCATACACGCGTGACAGATACCACTGGCGCCATGCTGGCGCAGCAAGCTCATGAACAAGGTCATCGGCTCTATGCCCAGCACATTGTTGCTGAAGATAAATATCAGATCCGAGCATTACTGAGTTCATTCATTGCCGACAGCGCATGTCAGGTTGTATTGCTCAACGGTGGCACCGGGTTTCAAGCGAAAAACTGTACTAGTGATGCGATTAGGGTGTTGTTCGACCGACAAATCGACGGTTTTGGCGAGCTATTTCGCCAGCTAAGTTTTAGCGGCGTTTCAGCTCCATTCGCCGAACATGCCGCCGTGTACAGCGCCGCAATACAAAGTGATGCCATTGCAGGGCTTGCAAATAACACGCTGGTCATAGCCATGCCTGGTAGCCCAGACGCGGCCAATCTCGCGGCTACACATCTGATCTGGCCGCAATTGGATGCTCGCACCCTACCTTGTAATTTTGCGCATTTGTTGCAGCACCTTCAGTGCCCAAGCACTGAACTGACCAAATAAAAGGAATGTTTTGATGTCAACACTGACACATTTAAATGAGGCTGGTGAGGCCATTATGGTAGACGTCGGCCATAAAGACACCACGCGCCGTATGGCACTAGCACAAGCTGTGGTCACAATGTCTCCATCCCTTTTTGATAGTTTGCAAAATTTGGCCAAAGGTGACGCACTGGCTTGTGCCCGCATTGCTGGGATTATGGCCGCCAAAAAAACCGCGGATCTAATTCCGCTTTGTCACCCACTTGCGCTGAGCAAAGTAGAAATTCAATTTGAACAAAATCCTGTGTTACACCAAATACGTGTGTTGGCGCGCTGCCAAGTGACAGGCCCTACGGGGGTTGAGATGGAAGCATTAACGGCGGCCAGTATCGCCGCGCTAACACTTCATGATATGGGCAAAGCGGTCGATCCGCGCATAGAAATTGGTCAAATTATGCTGCTTGAAAAAACCGGCGGGAAATCAGGAGTCTGGCACCGTGAAAGCTAATCAAATCCACATTCGTTTTTTTGCATCGCTGCGCGAAGCTGTGGGTTGTGCTGAATTAGTTCAGCCTCTAAGCGAAGCTTGCCAAGCGGCCGACCTGCTGACAATGTTGGCGAACCGCAAAGAATTGGCCGCGGTCGATTTTGCTGAGCGTAATCTGTTGGTTGCCATTAACCAACAACTGGCTGGATGGCAGGACTGGGTAACCCCCGGTGATGAAGTCGCATTTTTTCCGCCAGTCACGGGAGGCTAAATGATGAGCACACGCATCAACTGTCAGGTGCAGCACGACGATTTTGACGTCGCAGCTGTGTATCAGACGTTGCAACAAACGCCATTGTGCGGTGCTGTCGTGCTGTTTGTTGGCTTGGTCAGGCAGCAGTTTGACGGTCAATTGCAAGCGCTAGACCTAGAGCACTATCCGCAAATGACTGAAAAAGCCATGCGAAAAATCGCACAGGAGGCCTGTGAACGTTTTGACATTCATGCACTTGAGGTGATCCATCGTGTAGGGGTGTTGGCCCCTCAAGATCAAATTGTACTGGTCGGCGCCGCAGCCCCGCATCGCAGCGATGCATTTGCCGCAACGCAGTTCCTCATGGACTTTTTAAAAAACCAAGTACCGATTTGGAAAAAAGTGCACGTGCTTGAACAAGGTACCCCACAAGCGCAGTGGGTGGATATCAAACAAAGTGATATTCAGGCAGCGGCGCGTTGGCAGACCCAAACTATTTAGGAGTCAACCATGCGAGTTTTTTTGACTCTGTGTTGCTTTTGGGGTCTACAATGGCCGACAGCATCCACCGCCTGTGAATTGACCGTAGCCGCTGCGAGTAGTTTAACCTTGCCATTTAAACGTATTGTTGGCGACTTTAAACAGCTATCTGGCTGTCAGGTTGCATTGCATTTTGCGGCGTCCGGGGTGTTGGTGCAGCAATTAAGCCACGGTGCGCCATTTGACCTGATCGCCACTGCCGATCAACTTAGCATGGATACAGCGATAGGCTCTGGGCTGCTAGACAAAAACAGCCGACAGGATTTTATTCAAAACCAGTTGGTTATGATTGGTCAACCAGCGCGTTCGCCGCAAAATTTATCCTATTGGTTGGCTCAGCCTTCTAGCCAGATAGCTATAGGAAACCCCGCAAGTGTGCCCGCTGGACGGTATACGCAACAAGCGCTGCAACAACAAGGGGTTTGGCAGCAAACTGCAGCTCACATGGTCAAAGCAGCGAATGTTCGGCAGGTTTTAGATTTTGTTGCACGAGGAGAAGTCGACGCAGGTTTTGTGTATGCCTCCGACGCTTTTGGCCAACCGGTCACCGTTATAGCCAAGCTCAACACAACACAACCCATCAAATACCCAGTGGCCGCTAGCCGCCAGAGTAAATACATGCTGCAAGCTCTGCAATTTATAGCTTACCTGCAAAGCGCTGCAGCCCAGCAAGTGCTGCTTGACCATGGCTTTACCGGAAACACCCAGCCATGAAACTCTCGCCATCGAGTCGTTTGTTGAAATCGTTGTTCGAACCGTTGGACAGCTCTAACACGGACGTGAGGCTTTGCCATGTTAACAAGCGCACTTAGTCTTAGTTTGCAAGTGGCCACCCTGTCGACTCTATTTAATCTGCTGTTGGCAGGCGGTTTGGGATACCTTTTGGCCACCCGCCGGTTTGCAGGAAAAGCGCTGGTTGAATCTGTCTTAACGCTCCCTATGGTGCTGCCACCGACCGTAGTTGGATATTATTTGTTGGTGCTACTAGGTCGCCAAAGCACATTTGGCCAATGGTTGGAACATGTGTTGGGAGTGCGTCTCGTGTTTAGCCTTGAAGGTGCCATTCTTGCCACCACCGTCGTGACGTTTCCTTTGGTGCTAAAACCTGCGCGCACCGCGTTTGAAAGCGTTGATCGTACGCTAACTGAGGCATCGCTAACGCTTGGTTTATCCAAAGGGGCGACGTTTTGGCGAGTGCATCTACCGCTCGCCTGGCCGGGTATTTTAGCTGGCTTGATGCTGGCCTTTGCCCGAGCCATGGGCGAGTTTGGTGCCACATTAATGCTTGCCGGTAGTATCGAGGGAAAAACGCAAACATTGTCGATCGCGATATACGAAGCCGTGCAAGCGGGTGACCAGCAAGCCGCTAATCATTTGGCGTTACTAACATCTCTGGTCTGTATGGTTTTACTCTATCTAGCCAAGCGAGTGAGTCAACCACGGTGGCAGGCACCTCATGTTTGATATTAAGGTCAAAAAACGTTTAGCCAATCAGCGCGGCAGTGATTTTACACTGGACGTGGCCATTCAGTCTGATGTGCAACGCCTGGCTATTGTCGGCAACTCTGGTGCTGGCAAAAGTTTAACGTTAAAGATGATTACCGGTTTATTGACACCAGAGCAAGGCAGGATCCAACTCGCAGAACAGTGCTTATTTGATAGTCAACACGCTGTAAATCTGCCTCCCCAGCAACGTCAGCTTGGCTATGTGTTTCAACAATACGCATTGTTCCCACATCTCACCGCTGTGCAAAATGTCATGTTCGCTGCACCTACTCGTAGTTCTTGTACACCGATACAGAGACTGAGGCGGCGCTTTTTTTCTAAAGCACCGGTCGAGCAGCAACGGCACGAACATGCAAGCATGAGGCTGGCAGAACTGATGGCTCGATTCGATATAGCGAATGTTGCGCATGCGTATCCACACCAGCTCTCTGGGGGCCAGCAACAACGTGTCGCATTGGCAAGAGCCTTGTGGCGCCAGCCTCGCGTTTTGTTGCTAGACGAACCATTCTCAGCGTTGGATGCAGCACTGCGCCAGCAGTTACGTCGAGAGCTGTTAGACTGTCTGACGGAGTGGCAAATCCCCTGTATTCTGATCAGTCATGACCCAGAAGATATCAAGATGTTTGCACAACAGGTGGTGGAACTAAAACACGGTTGTAGTGTGTAATAAGCAGTAAACCTACTAAGTGATAAACCTACCAGCACTTTGTTGCGTAACAAAATGCCAGACTCACCACCGCAGTAAACGCTATCCCATCGCTGCATGTTGGAGAGTCCAGCATTGCCACACAGCGTTACGCTGTGGTCATAGCTCCACTAAAGCGGGCTAAACACTCGCTATAGCTGTCGGCTGGCAACATGACTTCAATCAGACGAAACCTTTGGGTATCTGCCAGTGCGTCATCAATGGCGCTGACGAATTGCTCTACATTCCATACTTGTCGAGAACCGCCATTCATGGCTCTCGCTAGTGCAGCGTAGTTCCAACCAGACAGTGAGGTAGACTGCAAATCCGGAGCAAAGGCTTTGATCATTCCCCAGCTTTGGTTATTTAAGACGATAACAATTGGTGTCCAACCGAAGCGACTGCAATGGCCAAGTTCTAAACCCGTCATCTGAAACGCTCCGTCACCAACGACCACAATAGGTCGCAACTTGCAGACCTGTTGCAAGCCCAATGCAGCGGGCACAGCGTACCCCATCGAGGCATAAAAAGCCGGTGCAAGTAGGTACTCTGGAGCAACTTGCAGCGAGGCAAACAAACAATCGCCGATATCTACGACAAATGGGTACAACTCTGATCGCAGTGTTAACTGTTTATGCAACTGCTGCATGACCAAACCCGAACTCCATGCTTTAGGTGACTCAGCAGGTGCACAACTCGGTGCAAGCTCGCCAGGGCGAGGCGTAAATGGTAGGTCGATAGTGGCAAACAGCTCAGTGCTGTCTGCAACCGTGAGCGGAAAAAAACGCCCGTCCGGTAGACGTAAGCCATGTTCATCCCACCAAAGCACCGGCCGATCACTGAGCAGGGTTGGGTAACCGGCAAAATTGCTGTCTGAGTGAATAACTCCACACAGCAATAACAAATCGCTGTTTAGTAAAAAGTCAGCCAGCGGGTCGCCTTTTGCGCCAGTGAATGTACCACCGAATAGACATTGGCTTTTGGACACCACACCGCGCCCCAATAATGTGGTGACGCAGGTGAGCTGGCAGCGACGACTCAGTGCCATGACTGCATCAGCAAAGCCAAAGCGTCGGGCTTTCGCTCCAACTAACGCACAGGGCTTGCTGGCCTTTTGCAAATACGATGTGACCGCACAACGAGCCTCATCGAGTCGTTGTATTCGGTCGCTATTTTCAGCACAGGTCGTCGCTTCATGCACAACAGAGGGTATTTCGGGCACCCCGCACATAGCCATATCGCGTGGCAATTCAATTAATACAGGTCGACTTTCCCGCTGACAAGTGGCAAGTGCCAGTTCGAATTGCGCCACAGCTGTTGCCGGATTGTCTAACCGCACCTGTAGTGCGGTGACTTCTGAGAGCATCCGCAGCTGGCCATCGACATCTGCAGTTTGGTGATGCAGCAAATAGCCGGCATCCAACTCGCGCGTTGATGGAAAACCAGCAAAAACTAGCAGCGGCACGAATTCCATATAGGCTTGTGCGACTGCATTGATGGCGTTTAACGCTCCAGCCCCATAGGTCAGCACAACGGCCGCAGGTCTATTTGTGTATCGCGCAGCTGCATCGGCGGCAAATACAGCACTTGGTTCGTGACTTAGTTGGACTAAGGTCAATGACGATTGCTGCTCAAACCGACTGAGCCATGGCAAGACAAAATCACCAGGGATGGCAAACAGGTCATGGATCCCCAGCGCCAACAAGCGCGAGGCAATCAGGTCGGCCAGTGGCCGCTTAGTTACAGTTAAAGTCGTATCAGTGGTAATCATCACGCCCCCAAGTCAATTAGTTCACCGGCACCTGTGCCAACTGCACATCGGTGTTCGCAGCGCATTGTGCGCGTGTATCACTACGAAACTTTGACCTACATCAATGGGTTGTAAGGCACAAGCCAAGGCAAAAGGGGTATCTCAGATGGATTGCTGCCCATATCGACAGCAGATAGAAAAAACGATGACGGTGTTGAGCTTTACGCCGCACCATTGGTGGTACGGCGGCTTATCTCGCGGGAGGCCCTCAGTGCTGAGACCTTTTTCTTGGCGCTGAGGATTGGCACTCTTACCACAACCATGGACTTTTGAGTTGTACCAGCACGGTTTGGCCGACGGCGACATCAGCACGGTCTTGTTCAAGCCAAGTCCATGCGTTGGCGTACAATAAGGATGTCAGCATACCGGAGCTATCCAAACCAACCGGTTCAATAACGGCTTGTTGTTCGACCACCGATAGATTAACGCGTTGAAAGTCCATCCGCCCCGCCTTTTTCCGCAAAGGTTGTTGCGCTTTGGCGCTTATCAGCGGATATGTGCCCGCAGCGGTCATGCCAACTAAATCTGCTTGCACCGCCTCGGGGTGATGAAGACTGCTGACCTGTAACGCATCAACCCAGCCTGCACGTTTTGCAAGAGCTGGGATCACTAACTGCTCTAATGTCATCACGGCCGATACCGGATTACCTGGCAAGCCAAAAAACGCGCAAGCGCCCAGGGTACCAAATGCAAAGGGTTTGCCGGGTTTGATGGCGACTTGCCAGAAATTCATCTGCCCCAAACTTTCAAGCACCTGACGCGTATGGTCCGCGTCGCCAACAGACACGCCTCCACTGGTTACTAATGCATCCACTTCGCCGGCAGCGCGCTGAAACACCTGTGTCAGATGTAACGGATCATCGGCCACCCAACCATAGTCCACGACCTGATATCCCAAGCGTTTCAAAATGGTTTTGATGACTATTCTATTGGAATCATAAACATCACCGACACCAAGCGGTGTACCGGCCTGTTTGATTTCATCTCCGCTGGACAACACGCCAACGGTTAATTGCGGATAAACGGCCACACGGGCGATCCCCAGCGTTGCCAACACACCCAGGTGCAGTGGACCCAGACGTTGTCCTTTGCGAAGCACCAATTGTCCTTGCTGCAATTCACTGCCGCGTAATCGAACATGTTGGCCGGCCTTGGGGCGCTGTTGTAACTCGATAAACTCGTCGTGACCATCGCTTCGCTTAGTGACGGTTTCTTGCATCAGCACAGTATCTAATTCGGCCGGTACCATGGCACCGGTGGTGATACGTACGCAGCCCCCGATCGCGATATCACCATCAAATGGATGACCGGCTAAACTCTGACCGACCACCTTTAATCGCCGCTCGTCTGCTACATCGGCAAAGCGGACGGCATAACCGTCCATGGCCGAATTATCAAATGCCGGTACATCCAGTGGTGAATAGATATCACAGGCAAGTATTCGTTCTGCCGCGTTATCCAGACCTATCCATTCTTGCGTCACTGGAATATGGACAGCCGACAACATGCGCTGCAGCGCTTGAGCTAGTGTTTGCATTCTGCTCATGCTTGCTTGCCTTGAAAATTCACCATCCACACGGCAGCTTCGACCCGCGACCGTAAATTGAGTTTTTTCAGTAGATGTTTAACGTGAACCTTGACAGTGCCATCTGATATATCAAGCTCGCGTGCAATCAGCTTATTACTCAGCCCTTTGGCGATTAGCTCTAAAATCTCCAGTTCGCGATTGGTTAAGGTCGAAATATCGGACGCAGGTTTTTCGACCGGCCGCCGAATCGCATCCGCCAACGCCGCATTGACGGCATCACTGAGCACCATCTTGCCATGTACGGCACGCTTAATCTGTTCAAGCAGTTCATCAGGATCTGAGTCTTTTAACAAATACCCATCCGCCCCTAGACTGATGGCTTTGATCACATCGTCGTTTGAATCCGATACAGTGAGCATAACGATGCGCGAGGTTACGCCATCATCGCACAGTCGTCTCAGCGTCTCGTGGCCATCCATACCTTGCATGTTCAAATCCAAAATGATCAAGTCAGGGTCAAGTTCACTGGCGAGTACTAGTGCATCGGCGCCGCTGCTTGCTTCAGCAACGACTTCAAGATCGTCTTCATAGGCCATCAGCTGCCGCAAGCCTTTGCGCAACAATGGGTGGTCATCGACTAACATCACACTGAACTTATCATTGGACATGGTAAAAAACTCCAAGTACTACCGTAGGCTGCCTATTAGGAAGTAATCCTTTATTCTGAAGTTTGATTTATATCATGTTGCGCGATTGGGCATACATGCCCTTCTCAAATCCGCCATTACAACCCGCTCTAACAAGCCAATTTATCTATCTGATAATTATAGAAATTTTACAATAGGCATCGCCAGAGCTACCACTTTATGGGTATCTCTTTCGCCTTGTCTTAGGCTTTGAGGTAACCCTTCAGCTTCATTGTGAAGCAGCAGATTGACTTGCATAGTTGTCGCGATGCGTGCGCATTAGACACCTGGAGTTATGTATGTCCGATCTAAAAAAATGGTTACCTGAGGATGAGTCCTTTTGGAACCAAACAGGCAAAGCGATTGCGACTCGCAATCTATGGATCTCGATCCCAAGCCTTTTGTGTGGATTTGCGGTATGGATGCTGTGGAGCATCTTGACAGTACAAATGATGAACTTGGGCTTTCCCTACAGCGCTAGTGATCTGTTCTCACTTACAGCGATTGCAGGTCTAACAGGGGCGACCTTGCGGATCCCGTCGAGCTTCTTTGTGCGGATGTGTGGTGGACGTTACACCATTTTCTTAACAACGTCCTTGTTGATGCTACCGGCTATTGGCACAGGTCTGGCTTTACAAGACAAAACCACGCCATTTTGGGTATTCCAGTTGATGGCTCTGTTGTCGGGTATTGGTGGCGGTAACTTTGCGGCTTCCATGTCCAACATCAGCTTCTTTTTCCCTAAGAAGCAACAAGGTTTGGCGCTTGGCCTCAACGCCGGGTTAGGTAATTTTGGTGTTACCACCATGCAAATCTTAGTGCCATTGTTTATGACATTCGGCGCCTTTACCTTTGCAGGTGGCGGTGATGCGATGATCCTGCAAAAAGCCAGTGGCACTTTAATAGGAAGTATTCCGGCCGGCAGCGAAACTTGGGTTCAAAACGGCGGTTTTGTGTGGTTGTTATTGTTAATCCCGTTGGCGTTTGCCACTTGGTTTGGCATGAACAATATCAATACAGACGAAGTAACGCCAAAACAGCCTGCTGCGTTAGTCTCGTTTGGAATTATCTTGGTGATGTTGCTAATTGGTTTTGCCACCGCTATTGCCGGCTTGTGGCTGATGCTTCCAGCGGCCGTAAACGGTTCAGGCTTTGGCGTGCCAAAAGAATTAGTACTCGTCGGCGTACTGTTCAGCACAGTGTTTTTATTAAAACTTTTGCCTGGCGCTATTCGCACCAACTTAGATCGCCAATATAAAATTTTCTCGAATAAACACACGTGGGTAATGAGCGTCTTGTATGTAATGACCTTTGGATCCTTTATTGGGTTCTCGGCAGCATTTCCGTTATCCATTCAAGTCATTTTCGGCTTTAGCCATACCATGGTTGATGGCGTGATGACCCACACAACAGTGAACCCGAACGCACCGAGCGCGCTCACTTATGCGTGGATCGCGCCTTTTATTGGTGCTCTGATCCGCCCGGTAGGTGGCTGGTTGGCCGACAAACTTGGCGGTGCCTTTGTTACGCAGCTGTGTTCAGTCGCCATGGTCATTTGTGCACTTGGCGCGGCGTATTACATGCAATTGGCGTATCAATCCACCACTCCAGAACAATTCTTTATGCCGTTCTTTTTGATTTTCTTAGGTCTGTTTGCTGCGAGCGGTATAGGCAACGGCTCGACCTTCCGCACCATCGCCGTGGTGTTTCCAAAAGAACAAGCTGGCCCTGTTCTGGGCTGGACGTCTGCGGTAGCTGCCTATGGCGCGTTTTATATCCCTCAAGTGTTTGGCGAGCAAATTAAAGCGGCTACCCCAGAGTATGCAATGATCGGGTTTGCCGTGTTTTATGGGCTTTGTCTGGTAGTCAACTGGTTGTTCTACTTGCGCAAAGATGGCGAGTTTTACAACCCATAGGCCCAGTTGAGATACAAACCATGCCCTTGTTGTGACCGACCAACAAGGGCTTTTTTGTTGGTTGGAGGTTTTTGATGGATGCATCACAGGTGTTACTAGCCGTCAGCGCAGGTTGTGTCATGCTCGCGGCTGGTGGTAAGTGTGTTCGCGCATGGCTGCGGCTACCTAAAAATCGAACCATGCAAGTTGCGGGGCAAGATGCCGTCAATTCATTAGCATCGCTAGAGCATGGTTATGCCTTAGGATTGTTATTTTTTGCGTTACTGCAGTTGTTTTTTGTGTGGGTGGAGCCGCACCTATGGCGGCAATCTGGACTCTTGAAACTAGCAAGTCTTTTGATGTTAGTGCTTTATGCCACCGTCAATGACGGATTGCAGGTCACCAAGAGCCGCATCTTAATGCAAGCCGCTATGGTATTTATGCTCACCGCTATGGTTGCGAACCTTGCTTGACACTGATTCGTTGTGAATACAACAGATTATTACGGGCTAAACCACGGCGAACACCAAGGCACATTTTGCCAAATCGACGCAACTGATCAAATGTCGGCACAACGCCTCGGGCGATAGCATGCTCCCAGTAATTAATTTCACTGTCGACCATCTCTAGCAGCTTCTTTGGGCAACCTTGGCAATCGGTATTTACGCCGCAGATAAAGGTAGATGGTTCGTACAGTGGGAATTCCGCTTTGACTTGGCTGATTAACTGCAACATGGCAGTTACCCGATCAGGTTTGCGGGCCGATGGCACCGCACAATCGTTCAGGCCACAAGCTACCGATAGCTTTTCTTCTCCCAATGGCATACTGACACCTCCTCCTAGTACGCAAACATCAGGGCTAAAGTTCTTCGGTAGTTGAGGTTTGAGTCTGCTGTTCTTGGTGGATTAACTGACTAAACCGCGCCACCGCTTGATTTAAGCGTTGAATGTGGTCAATCAACATCTGTTGCGAAAGTACAAGGCGTTGTTCTGGGTTCTCGCAACTAGACAAATCAAATTGCAATTGTTTGTAAAGTTGCTCAAGACGTCGTTTTTGCATCTCAGTGCAATTTCGTTCGTGGATCAACAATTGCAATTGCTGTGGGCCGAATTCTGGTGTTTTTTCCATGGTAATAAAAAAGGCACTGGGATAGGTGTCATCACAATGCCTGTTCTTTGCGCATAGAACTATTGCCCTTTAGAGGTAGTTCCCGACTATTCGTTGGATCAATTTCTAGCGTGCGGCGGCCAGACTAAACTGGGCAACCAGCCGCTGCAACTCTGCCGCTAACCGCGCCAGCTCACCTGCCATATCCGCTGTTTGCGCGGCTCCGGTACTGGTCTGTGACGACACGTCACTGATCCTCGTAATATTGATATTGATTTGCTCGGCGACGGTGCTTTGTTCTTCTGCAGCAGAAGCGATTTGTGTCGTGCGGTCGTGAATAGTTTTAACACCTTCTACTATTTCATTAAGTAACGTCGACATCTGCAACATTTGTTGATTTCCGACATTGGCTTTTTCGACACTGACTGACATCGATTGCACCGATTGTTTTGCTGTATGTTGCAAATCTTCGATCATCCGTCGAATATCGATGGTGGATTGTTGTGTTCGTTGCGCCAAATGCCGTACTTCGTCGGCAACCACGGCAAAGCCACGGCCCTGCTCGCCTGCTCTAGCAGCCTCGATCGCCGCGTTCAGCGCCAGTAAGTTGGTTTGCTCGGCAACACCTTTGATCACATCCAACACACTGTTGATGTCTTGGGTATGTTGGTACAAGGCATCAAGCTGCTGACCCGTATCCTGCACTTGATGAGTTAACTCATCAATCAGTCGGCGAGTCAATTGCAGCTGCTGCTGACCGGCGACCGTACGCTCTTGAATATGATCGGCTTGTTCGGCTGCCTGGCTGGTACTGCTAGCGACATCGGCAACGGTCGCAGACATTTCATGCATCGCTGTGGCGGCCTGCTCAGTGTCTTGTTGTTGTTGTGCAACCCCTTGTTGAGTTTGCAAAGTGATTGCTGATGCTTCTTCGGCTGCCGCCGCGACTTGGTCGGTGGCAGAGCGGATCTCTAGCAATACATGATTCAATTCACCAGTGACTTGGTTCAGCCCCTCGGATAAATGGCCAAATTCATCGCGACTATCCACTTGGCTTCGCTGGGTTAAATCATGAGCCATCAATCGTGACATCAAGCGATCTAATTGTTCAATCGCTAGCCGAATCGAGCCTGATATTGTCAAGCTGACCCAGACGACCAAAGCAATGAGTACGGCAAGGCTACTACCAATAACCGCGACCCGCGACATGGCACTATTGACCTCGGAGTTTGCTTTGTTTGCCAAAAGTTCAACCATGTTATGTTCTAAACCTTGTAACGCCTGCAAGCGACGGCTCGCAAGCTCAAACCAGCTTTTAGCATCACCGCTCATCAGCTGCCCCACCGCGGTGGCTTGCAACTGGGCTATTTGTGCTTGATAAACTGCAGGTTCAATGTCGGACATAGCAATAGATAAATTGGCTGCTTTTAGCCACGATGAGTCAATCACATGCTGGCGAAATGCTTGTTGCTCACCAAAATTTTGCGCCCATTTACGAAGCAGTGGCTCGGTGAGTTGCTGATTGGTTAGGATCAAACTCACCATAGCGCGTTCTCGCCCGGCACGCTCCATCCATTGCATTAGATTGCTAAGCTCGACTAAGCCCTGCTGAGAATATACATCGTCGACTTGGCTGACTCCTGCATCAATAACCACAAGCAGCTGCATAATGCTGTTGGTATATGCCTTAGAAACGAGATCCAACTCGATGCTTTTTTGGTCAATTTGACTGCGCATTGCACTCAGCTGTTGATAATCCGCATCAACTTGGCTGCGAAGCTCAGTTGTTAACTGTGCACGTTTTTCATCGGTCGCTTTGCGTGCTTGCTGCATCAAGTCACCAAAACGCTCTCCTCGGCTGGCTACAAATACGCCACTGCTACCCCGTTCAGCTTGTAATTTAGTCACATAATCCGCTAGGTGCTGTGACCGTTCTACCATGCTTTGTACATGGAGCGCCGTCTGATAACGCTGCCACAGCTGAAGCAATTGTTGGCTGGCTAAACCTAGTACCAGTAGCATTGGCAGTAGTAATAACACAGCCAGCTTTTTACTTATGGAAAAGTGTTTCATAAAGTTCAACATCTCTATCCCTCGTTAGTAACATCACCTCAAGCCTGAACTTGGCGTAGGTATTCGGGCGTGAAGCGGAAGTAAACGCCTATGCCACCTTGCGGCCGTCGTTCTATCGCCAGCACTCCATACAACTGACGACTACGTTCTTGCATTATGGCCAAGCCATAATGGTTTAACTTTTCTGCCTTATCTGGAATGCCTACACCATTGTCTTCAACGGCCAGTTCAATACGGTGGTCCTGATGTTGTTCTAGGCGAACCAATACCTCAGTCCCTTTGCTATGATGAACCGCGTTTTGACTCGCTTCGCGGATGATCTGCAACAAATGAATTTCTTCGTGGGGAGACAACGGCACATTAAATAGCTGGTATTGCAAGCGGAAATGGATCCCTGATTGCACTGTTAATACGTCAATCGCTTGATGAATGGCTTGCTCAAGGCCCCCACCTTCAACTTTTAATCGGAAGGTAGTCAGCAATTCACGTAACTGCCGATACGCATTATCTAAACCTTGTTTAAGTTCGGCGGTAACATCCATTAACATAGCTTCGTCATGTTTTGGGATCGCTTTGTTTAGCCGACTGACCTGGATCTTTAAATAAGACAAAGCTTGCGCTAACGAATCATGCAATTCACGAGCAATCACGGTGCGCTCTTGCATCAGCGCAATACGGCGAGTTTGTTCATGCTCACTTTTTAGTCCCATTGCAATGGCAATATGGTCAGCGACGGTACGAAGTAACTGTTGTTGCCACTCCAGTAGTGGTTGCAAGGACGCTGATCGTACAACGAGCACTCCGTAATAATGATTGTCGCGTTGCACTTGATAACGATAGACGTAACCATCGTCGCGACACTGCCCCTGCTCGTCAGCCTCAATGCACTCATGGCAACTTTCGCGTTCACAAGGGTCTAGTTGGTTTTCCGGTTGGATTTGCAGATAAGGCCTGTCGCCTTGCTCAGTAAGTAGACACAGCTCAATATCTTGTACTGCAACAACGCCATGCAGCTGTTCGATAATTGAATCTAGTTTCGCTTTATCAACGGTATCGATGGTTAGATTGCGCACCATTTCATACAAAAACTGTAATTTGGTATTGGAGGTTTGCAGCGTTTGGGTTTGTGCATCTACGCGTTTTTGTAAGTTGCCGTACATGGACGCAATCGCATCTGACATCTTGTTTAATGTGGTGGCTAAAACGCCTAGTTCGTCAGGCTGTTGTTGAACCAACCTCGTAGTAAAATCACCTTGCCCAATGCGATGAGCTGCTCTCGTCAGTTCAGTGAGTGGCTGCTCAACCCGATTACGTAACCAATGCAGCACGATGGCGGCTAACAACACTGTGGCAAACAAGGCGGACACTTGCACTGTACGTAACAATCGAACTTTGTATTCCGCATCGGCTTGGATTTGGCTAACCAGTTCATCGAGTAAATTCACTTGTGACGTGGCTAGCAAATAACGCTGATCCAGCGCCAGCGTTTCTAACTGAGCATCAAGCAGTACCCAGGCAGATTTACCCTGATTGAACAAACTGCCTATCGCGTTATGTTCGACGTTTAAACGCTTAAACACTGGGTGACGCCAACTTTCTTGCAGTTTCAACCGCGCTTTTGAGAACTCAGGGTCAGTGGGCGATGCCGAAAGCATAGCGACTTTATACGTTTGCATACGCAGCGACCCAGCCACATTAATTGCTAATGCATCGCTGTCCGCCCGTTCTGAGATCCAGTACGAGATAATCATGGTGCCAAGCGCCAGCGCAACGATTAACGCCAAGGCTACCCCAATTCTGGTCACTATCGAAAATTGCATCTTATCTCTAACACTATCGTGTCGTTTGCCTATCATGGTTCGAGCCTACTTGGTTTTAATCGAACTTTCCTGTTTTTAGACCCGAACACAGGAGCTACCCCCTTTGTTCCAATCGACGCCATCATCAAAGTAACCCCTGCGATTTAGCACTAAACCTTCATTTATTATCAATGAGTTACAAAAATAAACCGCTACCTCTTTGTGGGTATTTTTACTTCCACGTACCCAATTCTAGCACGTAGAAAGCTTAGTTTAGATCAATCATGATTCCACTCGGCAATCCTACATTGCAGGCAAGTTCAGCACCGATTGACGTTCTAAAAAACCACGTTCAATCGCCAGCAGGAGTAAAACAATGAGTCACTTGCTCGACAAGTTGCGTTTTTTCAAAACACGCACCACCCCATTCGCCGATGGTCATGGCGTCACTACCAATGCCGATAGAACTTGGGAACAAGGCTACCGGCAACGGTGGCAACATGACAAAATCGTGCGTTCGACCCATGGCGTAAACTGCACCGGCTCTTGTAGCTGGAAAATTTATGTCAAAGACGGCTTAGTTACCTGGGAAACTCAACAGACTGACTATCCAAGGACACGCCCCGATTTACCAAACCACGAACCACGTGGTTGCCCGCGCGGTGCCAGCTATTCTTGGTATATCTACAGCGCTAACCGTTTAAAATACCCGAAAGTCCGCCAGCATTTGATGAAACTGTGGCGTGAAGCGCGGGCTGTCCACCAAGACCCTGTGTTGGCTTGGCAGTCGATTGTCCAAGATCCGAATAAATCCAAGACATACAAAGAACGTCGTGGATTGGGTGGTTTTATCCGTGCTAGCTGGGACGAAGTCAACGAACTGATCGCCGCAGCAAACATCTATACCGCAAAAACCTACGGTCCAGATCGAGTCACCGGATTTTCACCCATCCCTGCAATGTCGATGGTTTCATATGCCTCTGGCGCACGTTATTTATCGCTGATCGGCGGTAACTGCCTAAGTTTCTACGACTGGTACTGCGATTTACCACCGTCTTCACCACAAGTGTGGGGTGAACAAACCGACGTGCCCGAATCGGCCGACTGGTACAACTCCAACTACATCATCGTTTGGGGTTCTAACGTGCCCCAAACCCGTACCCCTGATGCACACTTCCTGTCTGAAGTTCGCTACAAAGGCACCAAAACCTGTGTGATCACTTCGGACTATTCCGAAGCGTCCAAGTTTGGTGACACTTGGCTTGCTCCAAAACAAGGCACTGACGCCGCCCTGGCGATGGCCTTTGGCCACGTGATTTTGCGTGAGTTCCACGTCGAAAATCCAAGCAGCTATTTTACTGACTATGTTCGTCGCTACACCGACATGCCAATGCTGGTGATGTTAGAAGAGCAAGACGGCAAGTTAACCCAAGGCCGCTTCTTACGCGCTGCAGATCTCGTCAACAATTTGGGCGAAGCCAACAACCCAGATTGGAAAACCATCGGTATTAAACAAAACGGCGAATTGACCAGTCCAAATGGTTCGATCGGCTATCGCTGGGGTAAAAAGGCTGAAGAGCCTGGTAAATGGAACCTCGAGCAAAAAGACAAAGATGGTGAAGTCGAACTGCTGTTGTCGTTAGTGAAAAACCACGACGAATTTGCTGAAGTCGCTTTCCCATATTTTGGGGGCGCTCCGCACGAATATCAGTATTTCCAGCACACTGAACACGACGATGTACAACTGCGCAAAGTCCCTGTGCGTCGTATTCGACTTGCCAATGGCGAATACGCCTTGGTAGCCACAGTATTTGATTTAACTCTGGCTCACTATGGCGTCGATAACGGCGTGAACGACAGCAATCGCGCGCAAAGTTACAACGACAATGTGCCCTACACGCCAGCGTGGCAACAAGCCATCACAGGGGTCGCACCGGACGATGTGATCCGTGTTGCTCGCGAGTTTGCGCGCAATGCCGATAAGACCCGTGGTCGCTCTATGGTGATCGTCGGTGCGGCATTGAACCACTGGTATCACATGGACATGAACTACCGCGGCCTGATCAACATGCTGATGATGTGTGGTTGTATCGGTCAAAGTGGTGGTGGCTGGGCACACTACGTCGGTCAAGAAAAACTACGGCCACAAACCGGCTGGGCACCGCTGGCGTTTGCTCTGGATTGGCAACGCCCACCACGTCATATGAACGGGACTTCGTTTTTCTATAACCACTCCAGTCAATGGCGTTATGAAAAACTCGACATGGCCGAGGTAATTTCACCGCTGGCCAATAAACAAAAATGGACAGGTTCAATTATTGACTTTAACAGCCGTGCGGAACGCATGGGCTGGTTACCGTCAGCACCCCAATTAGGCACTAACCCGCTGCATATTGCCGCCAAAGCCAAAGCTGCCGGGCTTGATGTAAAAGACTATGTGGTCCGTGAGTTAAAATCCGGCGCTATCAAGTTCGCCTGTGTGGAACCTGAAAATCCACAAAACTTCCCGCGCAACATGTTTATTTGGCGTTCGAACTTGCTGGGTTCAAGCGGCAAAGGCCACGAATACATGCTCAAGCATTTGCTGGGCACTAAACACGGTTTAATGGGCAAAGACTTGGGCGAGTCTGGTGGCAAAAAGCCTGAAGATGTAGCTTGGGTCGACCAAGGCGCCGAAGGCAAAGTGGATTTGTGGGTCACTTTAGACTTCCGCATGTCAACCACCTGTTTGTATTCAGACATCGTGTTGCCTACCGCCACATGGTATGAAAAAGACGATATGAATACCTCGGATATGCATCCGTTTATTCACCCACTGTCTGCCGCAGTTGACCCTGTGTGGGAAGCCCGCAGTGACTGGGAGATCTTTAAAGGGATCGCCAAAGAATACTCGCGCTTGTGTCCAGGGCATTTGGGTGTTGAAACAGACGTAGTGACAACCCCAATGCACCACGACACCCCTGCCGAATTGGCGCAGCCTTATGGTGTCAAAGCTTGGTGGAAAGGTGAATGTGAACCAGTACCGGGTATTAGCATGCCACACATCAATGTGGTCGAACGGGATTACCCGAACACCTATCAGCGCTTCACATCACTAGGCCCCTTGCTTGAAAAGGCCGGCAATGGCGGCAAAGGGATCGCCTGGGATACCAAAGAGGAAGTGAAGTTCCTCAAACAACTGAACCGTACCCATGTCGCCGAAGGCGTGAACAAAGGTTTGGCCCGCATCGAAAGTGCAATTGACGCCTGTGAAGTGATCTTATCGCTCGCCCCTGAGACTAACGGCCATGTTGCCGTCAAGGCATGGGAAGCACTCTCGAAAATCACCGGTCGTGACCATACCCATTTAGCCACCAACAAGGAAGAAGAGAAGATCCGTTGGCGCGACATCGTCGCTCAACCGCGCAAGATCATCTCGTCACCGACCTGGTCTGGTTTGGAAGATGAACATGTGTCGTACAACGCTGGTTATACCAACGTGCATGAGTTGATCCCATGGCGCACCATCACCGGCCGGCAACAGTTCTACCAAGACCACGAATGGATGCGCGACTTTGGTGAACAACAATGTGCCTATAAACCGCCAATTAACTTAAAAACAGTACAACCTGTGCTGCAGAAGAAGCCAAACGGCAACAAAGAAATCGTGTTGAACTGGATCACACCGCACCAAAAATGGGGGATCCACAGTACTTACACCGACAACTTGTTGATGCTGACCTTGTCACGCGGCGGTCCGATTGTCTGGATCAGCGAATTGGATGCCAAAGCCGCCGGCATTGAAGACAACGACTGGATCGAAGTGTTTAACGTCAACGGCGCAATCGCTGCCCGTGCCGTCGTCTCGCAACGGGTACCAGAGGGTATGAGCATGATGTATCACGCCCAAGAACGGATCGTGAACGTGCCTGGTGCTGAAACGACTGGTACTCGCGGCGGGATCCACAACTCGGTCACCCGTGCTGTGATGAAACCAACCCACATGATTGGTGGGTACGCCCAACAAGCGTACGGCTTTAACTACTACGGCACCGTTGGTTGTAACCGCGACGAGTTCGTTATCGTCCGGAAAATGGCCAAAGTTGACTGGTTAGACACGAAATAAGTTGGAGTATGTGAAATGAAAGTCAGAGCTCAAATTGGCATGGTCCTCAACCTCGACAAATGCATCGGCTGCCATACCTGCTCCATCACGTGTAAAAACGTTTGGACGTCGCGGGAAGGTGTCGAATACGCATGGTTTAACAACGTTGAGACTAAACCTGGGATCGGTTTCCCGAAAGAATGGGAAAACCAACAAAAATGGCATGGCGGCTGGGTGAAAAACAGCAGTGGCCAGCTCGAATTACGCATCGGTGGTAAACGCCGGGTGTTGGCGAATATTTTTGCTAACCCCGACCTGCCTGAGATCGATGATTATTACGAGCCGTTTGATTTCGATTATCAACACCTGCACACCGCCGCAGACAGCAAGCATCAACCAGTCGCAAGACCGCGCTCGCTCATCACCGGCCAACGGATGGAAAAAATCGAATGGGGACCTAACTGGGAAGAAATTCTCGGTACCGAGTTCGAAAAACGTAAAAAAGACCAGAACTTCAACGACGTTGTACAAAAAGACATTTACGGTCAATTCGAAAAGACCTTTATGATGTACTTGCCACGTTTGTGTGAACACTGCTTGAACCCTGCGTGTGTCGCGGCCTGCCCGTCTGGTGCTGCATATAAACGTGAAGAAGATGGCATTGTGTTGATTGACCAAGACAAATGCCGCGGCTGGCGGATGTGTGTCTCGGCCTGCCCGTACAAAAAAATCTATTACAACTGGAAAACCGGTAAATCTGAAAAATGCACGTTCTGCTTCCCTCGAATTGAAGCAGGCATGCCAACCGTCTGTTCTGAAACTTGTGTCGGTCGTATTCGCTATTTAGGGGTGTTGCTGTATGACGCCGACCAAATTGCCAACGCCGCTGGGGTTGCTGATGAAAAAGACTTGTACCAAGCACAGCTGGATTTATTCCTAGACCCGAATGACCCTGCAGTCATTGCAGCGGCCAAAGCGGAAGGGATCCCAGACAACTGGATCAAAGCTGCGCAGCAAAGCCCAGTCTACATGATGGCGATGGAATGGAAAGTTGCACTGCCGCTGCACCCAGAATATCGAACCTTGCCGATGGTGTGGTACATCCCGCCACTGTCACCTATTCAAAGCGCGGTGCAAGCTGGTCATGTCGGCAGCAATGGCGAGATCCCCGACTTGAAATCGCTGCGCATTCCACTGCGTTATCTGGCGAACCTACTGACCGCCGGTGACGAAAAACCTGTGGTTCGTGCGCTTGAACGCATGATCGCCATGCGCGCCTTTAAACGTGCTCAGCAAGTGGATGGTGTCGAAGATTTAGCGGTGCTCAAACAAGTGGGTCTCACGGCTGTACAAGTCGAAGAGATGTATCGCTACATGGCACTCGCCAATTATGAAGATCGTTTCGTGATCCCAACCAGCCACCGTGCTTATGCTGAAAATGCCTATGACTTGAAGAGTTCATGTGGCTTTAGTTTTGGCAATGGCTGTGGCGATGGCAATAACCCGGTGAACTTGTTCGGCGCCAAAGCCAAAGGCGTACGGCAAGTGATCCCAGTTGAGATGAAGGACTAAGCCATGCAACTACTACAGGTCATTTCATTGTTGCTGGACTATCCAACCGAAGACGTGATGCAAAGCCGTCTGGAGTTAGAGCAAGTCATTACGCAAAGCCCTGTGTCAGAGACCTGTCGTCAAGCGCTGCTGCAATTTTTGCAGCAGCGCCTAGATGGCGATCTGATGGAATGGCAAGCCGATTATGACAGTCTGTTTGAGCGTGGTCGCTCGTTGAGTTTGTTGCTATTTGAACATCTGCATGGCGAATCGCGCGATCGTGGCCAAGCCATGGTCGACTTGCAGGCGCAATACAAATCGGCTGGATTGGACATATCGCTTAATGAGCTACCGGACTACCTGCCGCTGTACCTTGAGTTTTTATCGACGCAAGGTGATGAGAACGCCCAGTACGGCCTACAAGAAGTAGCACCGATCCTCGGCTTATTAACAGCTCGGTTAGTACAACGCGACTGCGACTATCACGTGTTGTTTCAAGCACTGCTTGAAGTCGCCGACGCCGACATTGATGTGGCTGATTTATTAAAACAAATCAGCAGCGAAGAACGCGATGATACGGCCAAAGCACTGGATAAAGTCTGGGAAGAAGAAATGGTCAGCTTTATGTCCGCACAATCGGAAAACAGCTGCCCAAGCAGTCAACACAGACCTAGCGAGGCTCAGCGCCGCGACCAATTTATCCCGCTCAATCTCGACTTATTAAACGCATCGTCGCTAGCTCGCGATGCAGGAGTTACATCATGACGCATTTTGATACGTTCGCCTTTGGCATCTATCCCTATATCGCCATGGCCGTGCTGTTTATCGGCAGTTGGATCCGCTATGACCGCGAGCAGTACACCTGGAAAACCAGTTCTAGCCAACTGCTGGAGAAAAAACAGCTGCGAAAAGGCAGCTATGCGTTTCACATCGGTGTCATAGCGATTTTTTTCGGTCATGGAGCCGGTCTATTAACGCCTCCTGAAGTCTGGCACCTGTTGGGGATTGATGCTCCAACCAAGCAATTGATTGCAATGGGTGTGGGTGGTTTCTTCGGTGTTATTTGTCTGTACGGTTTAGTGACATTGCTAAATCGTCGCTTAAATAATCCACGCGTTCGTGCAACCAGTTCAACCATGGATATCGCTATTTTGTGGTTGTTGCTGGCTCAGCTGTTATTGGGCTTGGGGTCTATTTTTGTCTCAGCAGGTCATTTAGATGGCCATGAAATGTTGAAACTAATGGCGTGGGCGCAAAATACTGTGACCTTTGATAGCGCGGCTGCGGTCACTGCAATTGCGGACGTGCACTGGATCTACAAAGCCCATGTGTTTTTGGGGATGACGCTGTTTGTGGTATTCCCATTTAGTCGCTTAGTGCACATGTTCAGTGTTCCACTGCAATACATTCGTCGGCCACACCAAATTGTGCGCCAACGGTTTGTTCGCTAAGACATGTCGGGCCGCTCTGTGCGGCCCTATTTCCCCGATTGAAGGAGTCATCATGATCACGGTGAATCAACAGCAGATCTCTGAAGCCGAGATCTTTGCCGAAATGCAATATCACCCTGCAGCGAGTAAACGCCAAGCGATGGTCGACGCGGCGCAAAGCTTAATCATCAGCACACTGTTGCAACAACAAGCGGAGCAACGTGGCCTGACAGGCGATACCGATGCCGCGATAGAACGTCTATTGGAAGAAGCGGTGGTCACTCCGCAAGCGACGGTTCCCGAATGCTACACCTACTATCAACAAAACCTGGCCAAGTTTACCAGCTCGCCGCTATTGGAAGTTCGCCATCTGTTACTGGCATGCGCAGCTGATGATGCCCAAGGCCGCATTGATGCTTTAGACCAAGCCCAGAATTTGATTAAGCAACTGCAACGCGGGCATAGCTTTGCCGTGTTGTGTCAGCAGTTTTCGGCCTGCAGCACCAAAGATAGCGGTGGTTTGCTTGGTCAAATCAGCAAAGGGCAAACCGTACCCGAACTTGAACGCGTCATGATGAAACTACCTGTTGGTCTGCATCAACAGCCACTTGAAAGCCGCTATGGCATCCATCTTGTTGAAGTATTAAACCGTGTCGAAGGTCAACAACTGCCCTTTGAAGCGGTACAACAGCGGATCGCGGACTATCTGAATGAAAAAGTAAAACGTAAAGCTACCGCACACTATATTCAGCAACTTGTCGCGACAGCGAGTATCGAAGGGTTTGATTTCAACGTGTCCACGTCCCCATTGATGCAATAAACCATGCCGAACCAGCACATTGTTCGATATGATGGCGCCTTGTGAACTAGCACGGCGCCTCTAATGCATCAGTTACCGTTTGTCCAACGCGTGTTAAAACAACTTGGTTTTATTGCTCCCAATGAGCAGCATATTTCGGCTATCGCCTTTAAAGCGCGAAGTAAAGTTGCCATCGCAGCATTTGTCGCCCTGTTTGCAGTCAGTTATTTAAGTTATTCGTTCTTAAATACAACATCTTATATTTTCTTGTTAGCGTCTATGGGCGCGTCGGCAGTGATTCTATTTGCCTTGCCGAATAGTCCGTTAGCCAGGCCATGGAGCTTTATCGCCGGTCACTTGATCCCAGCCTGTATCGGTCTTTGGTGTGCTCACCATATTTCATCAATCCCACTCATGGCAGGGGCGACCATTGGCATGGTGATATTTGCCATGTACATGTTTGAATGTATGCATCCCCCAGGGGGCGCTACAGCGTTGGTACCTGTGATTGCAGCAGCCAGCGGCCCCATACCTGGCTGGGAGTTTTTGGTCTTCCCAGTTACGTTAAATGTGCTCATTATGGGATTTTCAGCGTTCCTTTTACGCCAATTCTGGCTGGATAGTTCAACACTAACAGGCCCTGGCTTGCCACAAACCCAAGACAAACCTCCGCTGCGACGATTTAGCTTGCAGGATGATGATTTAACGCATGCCTTAAATAGTCTAAATAGTGTGTTGGACGTTAGTGAGCAGCAACTCGTAGAACTTTACAGCATTGCCCAACAACATGCGTTGCAACGCGAACTGGGTCAACAACACGACCAAGGTTTCAGCTGCGGTGATTTGATGTCGCGAGATGTCATTACGCTCAGCCCCGAACAAGATATTGCCACAGCGTGGCAACTACTTCGGGCACACAAAGTCAGCATGCTGCCCGTGGTTGATAACAAGGCCATGCTTGTCGGTGTTGTGAGTTTGGTCGATTTTTTGAAAGACCAACATGATTCTCATGGGATTCGCTCACTACGTCATCTCCATCGATTAGTGCCCAATGCCTTGAAACCGAGCCGTTTACATCGCACTGTTGCAACAATCATGAGCCAACAGGTTGTCTCCGTGCAGGCAAACGCGAGTATTACCACCTTGGTTCCCTTGTTCGCAGAGCAAGGTTTACACCATGTGCCTGTGCTTGAACAGCAACGTTTGGTTGGGGTTTTAACTCAATCCGATTTTATAGCCGCCCTGGTACAGCCGCAGGTGCGCACACAGCTGGCATCGACCAAGGTTTGACAGAAATCACTCAGTAGCCTCTGACAATGGCGCCCCTATCAGCTCAAGTGTCACCCACTTGGGACATCTAAGCTGAGGTGGTTACCCACAAAGAGGGGCTGGTCGAACCCAAACCAAGCCACTACTATGGCGATGTCACTGCAGAACTGCTGCAGCGGTGCAACCCAACGTTTGAACCTGTCTCCTCGGCGCTCAACTTTGCACTTGCTATAGCAGATCTAAGGGCTTGATTGACTATCCTTGGAGTACCTGTGACTTGAGGCCGCTTTGCAAAAAGCGGCTTTTTTTATCACCTACCCCTTTGGCAATACTCGCTGTGTATCAGCCCTTACCCACTCAAGCGTATCCCTATGAATTCATTGGTATTTTTAATCAGTTATAGGTCAGCAGAGTTATACTCGCAGCCAGCAATAGTCCTAAAGGATCCATCCAATGAAAGCGCAACGTTTGTTACTTCCTCTCGCCCTATTCAGTGGCCATTGTTTAGCGAATTCTGTGCAGCAAGCTCTGCAAGACACTCAAGTCAAACTGAATTTTCGCTACCGCTTAGAACAAGTCAATCCAGATAATACGCAAGAAACCGCGTTAGCTTCGACACTGCGTAGCCGCGTTGCATTGCAAACGGGGGCATGGCAAATAGCAGACAGCCAAGCGGTAAAAGCGCTGGTCGAATATGACAATGTCAGCAGTATCGGGGGGGAGACATACAACACGACCACAAATAGCAATACCGGCTATGCCACAGTTGCGGATCCAACTGGAACTGACCTCAACGTGGCAGCACTGCTATACAGCGTGGGCGATTCAACCCTCGTCACGCTTGGTCGTCAACGCGTGAATTTATTGAATCAGCGATTCGTTGGCAGCGTCGGTTGGCGTCAAAACGAACAAACATTTGATGGTATTCGCTTAGAGCAGAAATTTAATTCACAGTGGCAGCTGGATGTCGCATCTTTGCACAATTCAAACCGTGTGTTTGGCCCAAGTGGCTCCACCGCTGATCTCCATGGCCGCTTTAATACAGCCCAACTGGGTTGGAGTATCACTCCGAAACACGCGGTGACTGGTTTTGTCATTGATTTGGATTTCGACACCTTGGCCAGTCGCAGTAGCAGAACGAGCGGCTTGGATTACCAGGGCGGGATCGACGCGTGGAAATGGCAATTGAGTGTCGCCACGCAAAAGGACGCTCATCAAGCGCCAACAGATGTCGACACCAATTACCACCGTTTTGAGGCAAGCTACGCCTTTAGTAAAGTGACGGTTAAAGCCTGGCAAGAGCGTTTGGGTTCAGACGGCAGTAACGCCTTTCAAACCCCACTGGCGACACTGCATGCATTTCAGGGTTTTGCAGACTTGTTCCTGACCACCCCGAGCCAAGGCCTACGTGAAAATGCACTACAGGTTTTAGTGCCGATTAACACCGTAAAAACAACTATCAGTTATCACCAGTTTGATGCCGACGTAGGCGACGCTAAGTTAGGTAGTGAATGGGATGCAACAGTCAGCTACGACCTAACTAAAAACCTGCAATTACTTGGCAAAGTGGCGTTTTATAACGCCGATAGCTTTCAAGTCGACACCAACAAGTTTTGGTTGATGGCAACCTATCAACTTTAACCTTGCCCTGCTCTTGGGTTCCTAGCGAACCCAAGCGTCTCTCCCGACAACTCCACGTCGGCTTTTAGCGCCAACTCCGGCTCGGTTGGCGCTTTTTTTCTTGCTTAATGAATTTGTCGATGCAATAGAAACACTGAATTTAATCAATGCCATGGTTCATTTGTGTTTCATCAATTGTTTTGGTTGTCGATTGGACAACGAGGTACGCAATTAGTAAGGCAGTTCTATTTCAGCTGGTGTGTCGGCTTTGAGTAAATAGCGGTTGTTCAGATCAGGTGCTCACGAAAAATCGAATATCTGCTTTGCCTTAGTTGCAGACATTCGATTTTTCGTGAGCTTAGTTAAAAGACCTCTACTCAGGTGACAAATTCTGTGTATCACTACAGTTATTGCCTTATAAAAACCAGTGCCTGTAAAGAAGCAAAGTCGATTTGAGGCAGCAGCATAGGCAATTTCAAACAATCACTCAATTGAACTCTCCTTAGTCATAACGCCCGCCTAAACGGCGAGCAACTTGTTGCGAGTCCAGCGCCCGCAGAGCGCGATTGCAAAAACTCACCCTAATTTACCACTAAGCTCACTTTCGTCTTACCACTCGTTGCATTTCCACTGAACCACAACCTTCAAGCCTGTAGACCACCAGTTTCATCAATCATCCAGCAATTGAAAACATGTGAACCAATAGTTTCACTGTTCATCCACTACTTTCACGCGTGACGATCATGTTACGTAAAAAAGAGAGGAACACCTGATCTCGGGGCAACGCTTCCTTAATCGATCCTTGTAACGCTAGTCCGGACCAGAGTGCGTAAAGACCTCTTGCGAGATCAAAAACTGG
>JACCDZ010701404.1_pt1 | contig 129506 bp, 137 predicted proteins | sample 7449551 | NCBI WGS metagenome assembly JACCDZ01 (sample SAMN15323452, study PRJNA562643) | freshwater metagenome | isolation source: river surface water | place: USA:Blue River Watershed | collected 2017-08-18
ATCGCGACCAGGTCCAGTTTGGAGCTGACTCCTTCCGGATTCACCCTCCCCTCGGTTCTCTGATCCCGTCTTAATGCGATCCACAACGAAAGGATAGCTGCGTGCAGACGACTGCGTTTACGAGTTTCGATTCCCTTGGTGTGTCTCCCACCCTGTTGCGAAATCTGACCAAGGCCGGTTTTACTGAACCGACGGCCATTCAGGCTCAGGCCATTCCCTATGCCTTGGCCGGGCGGGATGTGTTGGGCTGCGCGCAGACTGGAACGGGAAAGACCGCAGCCTTTGTGATTCCGATGCTGGAGCGGTTGAACGGAACCCCCAAAGGGCAGCCACGCGCACTCATTTTGGCTCCGACGCGTGAATTAGCGATTCAAATTCAAGCCACGATCGATACATTAGGCCGAGACTTGCAGTTGTTTGCCACCACGGTTGTGGGCGGGGCGGACATGCAGGCACAGGTCAGGGGGTTGCGGCAACGTCCGGACATCATCGTCGCCACTCCAGGGCGGTTGCTTGATCATATGTGGAACGGAACGATCAGCTTATTGGCGATGAATATTTTGGTGCTGGATGAAGCCGATCGGATGCTGGATATGGGTTTCGCCCAGCAGATCAATCAGATTCTGGATGCCATGCCCGAAGAGCGGCAGACGTTACTGTTCTCCGCTACGATGCCCATGGACCTGGCCCGGTTGGCGCAGGCCAGCGTAAAAGATCCAGTGCGAGTCATGGTAACGAAGTCCGCGACGACTGCCGATGGAGTCTCTCAGGCCGTGCATCACACCACGCACGACCGGAAGAATGCGCTCCTGATGTCCCTCCTGCAGTCCGAGTCCGATACCGTCCTGGTGTTTGCCAGGACGAAGCATCGGGCCGATCGACTGGGCAACCTGTTGGACACGGCCGGTCATCGCGTGGCGGTGCTGCATGGCGGGCGTACGCTGCCGCAACGGCGGGCGGCCCTGGAAGGATTTCGGCGGGGAACCTACCGGGTATTGGTTGCGACTGATATTGCCGCACGAGGCATCGATGTGGCAAATATTGCGCACGTGATCAATTACGATGTGCCTAATTGCCCGGAGGACTACGTCCACCGTATCGGACGCACGGCTCGTATGAGAACCACCGGCCGCGCCACAACGTTTGTCACGGCTGAAGACCAGGAGCAATTGCGGGCCATCGAGCGCTTGCTTGGACAAGCGGTGCCACGCGCGGAGGGGAGCCCGGCTTCGCTGAGTGTTTCGCCGCGACCGGATGGGCACGGGCCGCGGAGTGAACCGGAGCGACGCCGACGACGCGGCGGGTCCGCCCAGGGATGGCGCCAGACCGCCGATGGCGGTTCCCGTGGATCAAACGGGGGAATTAGGAATGGAAGCGATCTCGGACCGGTGTCATAATTTAGGCAGGCATACGTTGCAAGGGAGGAATGAAGGTGAGTGATCAGAACCAGGATGCACCGCGAGCTGCGAGTCAGTGGGTCAGAATTCCGGATGGGACGATGGTACAACATCGCTTGGACGGGCAGAAAGGACACATCGACGGATTGACCGAAATCGTCACCGGTCCAAGCCGGAATCCCGATGGACGGACACAGTACCGGATCAACGTCGGTAAGGGAGATCGGGTGCTGATTGCGGAAGAAGATCTCCTGATTTTGACAGACGCAGAGGGAATGGTGCGGATGGCAAAAGAAAAGGGCGAATATCGCTCGCTTGTCAGCAAGCAATTGCGCGGTGTGTTCGGGGAAGACCGCTTTATCGTGAAGGTATCCTAAGACGTTTCAACACCCAGGGCCTGCCCCGGAGCCCCTGTTTAATACAGGGGTTCCTGGGGTCCCCACTGCAATCCTTCCAGATCAGGATCATCTCCACCCGACGTCGCGGGCCGGTCCGGTTTCTCGGCTTTGCGCTGGACGCGACGGGCTTCCTTCTCCCGCTGTTTGACTTGCCTGGCTTTTTCTCGATCGCGTTTCGCGATGGTCGTTTTGCCTGCTCGTGCGATGGTTCCCTCCTTCTATTCGTCTTCCCTGATCGGTGAGCGAATAGCCCTGTCCCATTATGACCCGGATGGTCTGCGGGCGGTGCGGGCCGTGCTGGTCCGCGCATGAGCGCGCGCGGGGCGTGTCTGCGTTTGCTCTGAACGGGCACGGGTTTCCGCTCCAAATCCTGAACTGGCTAATGCCGTGACTTCACGACGAATCTGATCCATCGGCGTCTCGTGCGATTCCACGGAGGGATCGACGAGGCCGAGTTCTGTCCAGCGGATTCTCAATTTGGGAACGGTCCGCTTCTTTTTGCGGTTAGGTTTATTGCCGCGCCAGACGGACGTAATTTTCATCGTACACTCCTTTCGGCGAACAACAGGATGGCGATGTCCAGGCCATCAAACTGGATGCAGCGGGGCAGGATACTTTCGCCCCCTGCTTCGCCCATTTCCTAATCCGGATCTGGGGAAATGGGCCGTAGGAGGAGCGTAATTTGGGGAAGCGATCGCGCAGCAATACGACGGAAACGCGAAGCGTGGGATTTCGCTCGTGGCTCGTACGGTTTAGCAACTTATCATGCTTCCGACCGTCTGGTCAAATGAGCTTCAGGTGTTCAAGATTGCTCAGCCAGGCGAGGCGTCACTTTTTTCTCCTTGTCTCCGGAGAGTCGCTGTTCACGGGGGGAAGGTGGCGATCAATCCTTCAATGTGAAGGGGTTAGGACTGGGGACTGCTTTCATGTGATTTCGCGACCGGTCGGCGAATACCGAGCTTTCGTAAGCGGGTTCACAGCGTATCGGGATTGAGTCCTAGCAGATTGGCCGCTCCCTGGTCGCCGTAGATTCGCCATTCTGTCCGTTCCAGCGTCAATGTGATGTGGTGACGTTCGAGGTCTTCTAGGTTGTCCGTCTGGTTAAGTGAGGGGTCTCAACCGGCCTGCACCATCGGGAGCAACATCTACGATTGCGGAATACATTGCGATAGTTTGGTTCATGTTGTCCTCCTCCGTGATAGGTTTCCGGCACTGTGAAAGGCTGGAGGCACAATGGTCAGATCTAGTGACCTGGCACGACGTTGTGATGGCAGATAAAGCAATGCCTGTGCCTCTACAAGGTTCGTAACCAAGTCTTTGATTTATTACGAATGCGTATGACCTTGATACGGTCGCTGTCCTGGCTGTCGTGATGCGGAACGGTGCGGTTCTGAAATGTAACGGCTGGAGATCGGCCAAGGGGAAAGCCAAAAATGCATTCGCAGTAACACGGGGCTGGTATAAGGTATTCCACAGGGTGCTGTGGTGCGCGATCAGTCGGAGCGTGTTGAAGATGCGATTACTCTCCAGCAAGACCTGCACGTGTATCGGCAGGACCGGAGTCGGCAGGGAGTGGCTGATCCTTCACGGGCGAAGTGACGGGATTCTGTTTCCTGGAAGAGGCGCCCCGCGCTATGGAAGAATCGCATGGACGACACCTGACAATTCAGCGGTAAATGGGGTCGTATGAATAAGGCGCTGTATCCATTCCTGCTCTTCTGGAGTATCGGTCTGTTGTGTTTTACCGCAGAGTGGCTCTATCCGGCCCGCTCCATCCGTTATCGGACGGTTTTCTGGAGGGACCTGCTGGCGCTGGGCCTCTACAATCTCTCGTTTCTGTTGGTCGTGCAGGTCACCGATCGCATTCCGGTTCCCCAGTATCTTCCCGCTGCCCTCTACAATCTCCCCACGGCCGGGAAACTCATGCTGTTTTACCTCGTCGAGGACTTTGGCCTGTATTGGGTCCACCGGCTTATGCATACCAACCCGGTCTGGCCTGTCCACCGATGGCATCACTCACCAACCTCTCTGTATTGGTTGGCCGGGATTCGCGCGACGATTCCGCACATTGCTCTCTTTAATCTGACCTATGTCGCAGCGCTTCCGCTGCTTCATGACGCCTCCGGCTGGGCGTTTCAGGTGATCATGGTTGAACATATTGCGCGGAACAACTGGATGCATCTGAATGCCACCTGGAAATCGTCCTGGCTGGAACGGGTCTTCGTGACTCCCCGCTATCATCATATTCACCATAGCAGCGACCCGGCGCATCAAGGGAAAAACCTGGGGGCACTGCTGACCATCTGGGATCGGGTATTCGGCACGTACTGTAATCCCGACGAACTCAAGGGTGAATTAACGTTCGGCCTCAACGAACGGGTGCATCCGGTGCGGCTGGTCATCGGCCTGTAGGGAACACTGAGCGTGCATTCCTGCCGCCAGTTGCATCGCGAATCATTGATAGATTCTGAAAACCTGGAACTCCTCGCGGATCCCACGGGGGAACTCAGTGGGAATGGGCGGGAGGAGTTGCTACGGGTGGATTTCTGGCAAAGAAGAACGCGCGGTAAGGATGAGGATATCGCCGGCGGGATTGCACCGGGTGTTGGGATTACTTGACTCCGTTATCGCCGACGCTCACGAACTGCTTGCGGAACCCGACGACCTTCGCGAGATAGTCTCGGGTCTCCTGGTAGGGGAGACCGCTGCGAAGCCGGTCGTAGAGAGTGGCCGGTTGAAGACCATTGATCTGTTGCAGGGCGGTGCGCTGGTCTTTAGAAAACGTTTTGAACACGTTGCCGGCGCCGGTGTTATAGGCTGAAATGACGCAGTATTCCCGCGACACCAGATCCGTCACGTCGTCCAATTGCGAGTAGGTCAATACGTTGAGATAAGCCGTGCCCAATTCAATGTTGTTGTCAGGATCAAAGAGATAATCTCGCGACGGCGCCTTGTCCTCTCCTTTCGCTTTGCGATACGCATCCCGGCCGCCGCTGGTCGGGACCAATTGCATCAACCCGTAAGCCGGGGCGGAGCTCACGGCGAACGGATTGAAGTTGCTCTCCGTGCGGATAATGGCGAACACGAGGCTTGGACTGATCTGGTATCGTTCTGCAAACTGGCCCACGACGGCGCGATATTTCTCCGCCTGTTTGTGCGAGAAATTGGTCACCATGGAAATGGTGACGACGTGGGCGGTCTTTTGGCCGTTGTCTTGATCGACTTTGCGGGTCGTGAGGCTTTTGGTCAGGAGCGATTCGGCGAACTGTTCTGCTTCAGCCGGCGTCCGTACCGGCTTCCCGCCCTGATCCAGCACCAGGCCGAGGAGGTAGGGCTCCTTGTCGCCGGTCAAGCTGATCTCTTTATCAGAAAACAGATCGACGCTGCGCGGATCGTTGGGAGTTAGGAGCGTGGTGACGACGGCGTTTTTCAGGCTCGCGCGCGGATCCTTCTCATCGAGGGTCTCGATCAAGATATTTCCGGCATCGAAGTCCACGATCGCCCGGCTGCGATAGTTCTGCGTGTATTTTACGTACTTCTTCTGCTCAGGTAATTTGACTTCTTTGGTGCCCCATTTCTTGCCCACCTCTCCGGTCAGGGCCGCCATCAGGGCCTGGAAGTCGCGTTGAATGGCTCGCAAATCTCTCAGCAGCGCCTGGGGGTCTCGCCCGTAACTCTCGACGCGTTGCCGTGCGATTTCAGCCGGATCTTTGCCGCCGACGATGTCGAGGACCGTTCTTCCGGTGGTGCTGCCGACGGCCCGTTCGGCAGCGCCGAGCATCTTGTCGGTGGTTTCGCAGCCGGAAAACAGCGTTGGAGCGGCGAGACTCAGCAGCAGCAGGGACAATCGTCGATTGAGCATGGCGGGAGTATACCGAAGGTGTGGCAGGGAGGAAAAGATAATTCCTGAATCAGTCGTGATTCGCAGGGGCGGACGGCCGTCGACCTTGGAGTCGACGGTCAAAACCCAGTAGATCCACGTGCTTGACGTCCGATTTTGGCGGTCAGTACCATAATTGATTAGTAACATCCTGTGATAGAAAGGTGGCGGTATGGCGAACGGACTCACCAGTGTGATGCAGAGGCATCCGCCCATCACGACGTCTGTATGGTGTCGGCTGATCTGTCTCTTGATTGTGATGCTGGTGCCAATGCCCAGTCTGGCAGCCCAGACGCCTACCGAGGCGGTTCAACTCACAATGAAGGATCTGTTGTACCTGCTGACGGAACTCAAGGAGACCAGCCGGTCCGAACAACGTCAGTGGGAAATCGAACAGGTGGTGCGTCGTGCATTCAATTATCAAGAAATGGCTGAACGGGCGTTGGGCGAAGGCGGGGAGAAGACCACTGCCGCAGACCGCCGGCAGTTCACCAGGCTATTTCTGCAGGTCTTGCGTGATGATCTGGCCGATAAGCTGCGCGATTATTCTGTCGCCCAGGTGGCCTATCTTTCCGAACAAGGCGATGCCGCTGGAACTCAGGTGGTAATTGCGCCGGCTGGCCGGGAGGTCGATGCCAGGATCGAATTTCAAGTCGTGCAGCGGTCCGGACGGTGGCTCGTCAATGACATAAGCATCGACGGTACCAGTATTGTGGCGACTTACCACGCGCAATTCTCCCGCATTCTTCGCGAAGGTTCCTTCTCGGACCTTATGGAATATCTCAAGCAGAAAGCGGTTGTTGCTTAGACCTTTGGAAACGTTCAGAGAGGGGAGGATCTTTCTGCGACGAGTCTGCCTTGCTCCATGCCCGCCTCATTTCAGGTAGAAGCCTCTTTTTCGCAGTCGTGACTCGCCGAAGTCGTGAGGGATATCGTGCGGTTTCGACGCACTCGTCTCCCCGGAGCGTCTCATCTGTGTACGTGAGCGGCCTATTGGTACGCGCTGAGTTTCAGGAGGCCGTACTCATGCGCACGAAGCAGAAGCTTTTGACGGCTGTTCACGTCGAACTTGCCGAAAATACTGGTGAGATGATGGCGTACGGTTACGCTGGAAATGCAGAGACGCTCGGCAATGTCCTTGTTGGACAGTGCTTGGCCGATCAAGCGAATGATCGCCTGTTCACGGCCTGTTAAGGAGGCATATCCCTGACGATACGGATCCCACAATGCGGGATTTGTCCTCAATGCCGCTTAATAGGATGATTCTTGTGGTCGGGACGGAGGTCTTTACCTTTCGAACCAGTTCCATGATATCGATCTCAGGCCCCATCTCGATGACGAGCGCCTGAGGTTTCTCTCTGGCAACGATTCCTTCCGCCGCCAGCGCGCTGGCGGCTTCGCCAATGAGCCGGATATGTTGTTGCGTGGTAAGGGCGGCCTGCAGACCCAGGCGTACGAGATGATTTTTGCTGACGATCGCCACTGTAATTGTGGCATGGTCTCGGCCTAGGCCGCTCATGGATGAGTCCGTCTGAGTTCCGGCCCTACAGCGATGAAAAGACGGGGCTCTTCAACGCCTCTTGCCGGCAATACTCATAACAGCTTGAAAAGACCAGGTCGCCGGAGAAGCGCACCGTGCCGCAGACCTGCCCCATCAGGAGCGCCCAGTCGGCAACGTGAGCGGCCAGTTGGGCCGGCGGCATCCCCTGTGTTCGGAACAGGTTCATGGCGACCGTCGAAAGGACGACTTTGAGATGGGAGAGGGAGGGGCCATAGCTGAAGATATATTCATGTTGCCCGGTGAACAGCAGTTGCACCCCGTCTCGGGCTTTCATGCCGCGATGTCCGCAGCGAGGGCAATGCAGGCATTCAAGACCGCTGCAGGCGTCATAACCGGCACGAAAATCAGGTTCCATCAATTGGCCGCACTGGGTCGCAGGACACAGCATCATGATGTTCTCCGTGAAAGGCTGTCGGTGCATTGCGCGGCTCACGTTTCACGCGATATGGAGCGACGGGGGCGCGAGGTGGCCGGAACCTTCATGGCTCTGAGGGGCAGACGATGCTTGTACAATCCGTTCCGCCTCCAGCCAGTCTTGGTAATCGTACCCATCCTGTTGCCCACGCTGTTGGTAGAGCGAATAGGCCAGCTTTTCGATCTGTGATCTAACGTTCGTGGCAGGCGCCTCGGTCTCTGCTTGCTGTGGAGATGGCCGATCTTTCCGTTTGGATAACGACCTGCCTGTCCCGGACAGGGGTACCTTTCGTATTTGTTCGGCTGCCGCTGGGACCTGTGAATTACGTTGCGTCATAATGACATCTCCTTGCCTATGAGCGTTGGCCTCGTGAGGGTTGAGAAGCGGACATGGGTTACTGAATTCTTACACAGGGTATGCCGAGCGTCGCCAGCAGCACCTCTTCAACAGGGTGCTCCAGAGGTGGAATGGATCCTGCTGCGAGGGAGTCGATTGATTGGGGAAGTCCGGTCCATGCATGGTGAAGCGGTTGAGTGAGCGTGAGAACAGGCGCCTGCGGGCAGAGCATATTGACGGTTCGAAGGGCGTCCACTCCGGTGCGGTTCCGTTCTGCTCCACCGAAATCCTGGCTCAGCAGGATGGCTTCCGGCTGGATTTCGCCGAGTTGGGCTAGTGTGGACTCAAGGTCCCGCACGAGGACGGCCTGGTACCCGCTCGTTGCCAGGCAATCGGCAAGTTTAAGCCCAAACTGCCACTCGGAATCGACAATCATGACCCGCGACCTTCCTGGTTGTTTGGCGTTGTGCATTGTGGGACTCATAGGCTGGTCTCCTTGTTCATCACCCGGTTCAACTCATCTCTATCCGGTGGATTCCTTGCACGGCCGTGACGGGGGTCTGATGGGGGAAGGTCTTCGATTCCGTTGTTGCGAGGGAAACCAGGTATTGGAAACGAGCCTGGGGACGAAGTGTGATCGCCCCTCTGCGCGAAAGGACGTCAACCGCCATGAATACCTGATTCCAGGTGCAGGTCTGGAGTCGCTTTGCCAATAGTTCCAGTGTGCAGGGCCCCTTTTGTGTGAGCGCTCGGGTGATAAATCTCTCTATTTCGGCGAGCTGAGTCATTGATGTTTCCTCTGCGTGGAGTGCGTCTTGCTTCAGGGAGAACTGGATGGTTCGGCTCCCAAGATGCCTCACGCATTCGACGGTGGCGACAGTGTTAGGTGTACGCGTTCAGGGGCGTGAGCACCATCGCCCTTTGCGTAGAATACGCGTCGCCGTTTAACCGTTTTGCGTGTCGGCGTTTATGCTACGCATAATCGGAGGGCACAGGAATGCCTGAACGGAGTCAGGAGACGAGACGGTTCACAAGACGATTCTCGATGGCATAATGCGTCAATTCGGTGTTGTTTTTTACCTGCATTTTTTCGAGGATGCGCGCCCGATAGGTATTGATGGTGCTGACTCCCACGCACAGGTCATCCGCAATCTCCTTCAGACTTTTTCCGACCGCGATCAAACACATGACCTGGTACTCGCGATCGGAGAGCAGCTCATGCGGAGGTTTCTCTGCCTGCTCGTCGAGGTTGGCGACCAGCAATTCGGCCATGGACGCGCTCACGAATTTTCCTCCGCCCAGGATCTTTCTGATGGCCTGCACGAGTTCGTTCGGGGCGCTGTCTTTGGTGAGGTACCCGGAGGCCCCGGCTTTTAACATTCTCCGCGCCAGTTGATCTTCGGGATAGGCGCTGAGCACGAGGACGCGAAGCTTGGGACAGACCTGTTTGAGGTCCTTCAGCGCGTCCAGTCCGCTCTTGCCCGGCATGCCGACGTCGAGGACCACGATGTCCCAGGTTTGTTTCTGAATCCGCTCGATCATCTCTTCCGCATTTCGAGCTTCGCCGATGACGGCGCCCTGGAATTGCTCGTTGAGAATTTGTTTGACGCCTTGTCGAACAACCGCGTGATCATCCACAACCAGAATTTTCGTCACGATGTGCTCCATCTGTTGCGTCTGCCTGGAGGGACCGGGAATCATGGCCCCGTCTGTTTCCCGGCGTCATCCGAGCAGCGGCTGTTCAAGGGGAATACTGACTCGCACGGTGGTTCCTGTTTCTGCATTGCCTCTGAATGTGGTTTCGCCTCCGAGGAGCAGGGCGCGTTCCCGCATCCCGACCAATCCCAGGGATTGAGGATCGGCCAGTTCCGATTCGGTGACGCCACGCCCATTGTCCCGTACTTCCAGGACAAGATTCCCGGTCCGCTCTTGGAGGGTGATATGGACGACGGAGGCCTTTGCATGCCTTGCCACATTGGTTAGGATTTCCTGGAAAATTCTGAACATGGCGGTCGATGCGGCATGCGACAGGGAGGCCGACCGTAGATAGATGTCGAGGCGGCATTGAATACCTGTGCGTGATTGGAATTCCTGAGTTTGCCATTCGATCGCAGGGATGAGGCCGAGTTGGTCCAGCACGATGGGGCGCAGATCGGTGGCAATTCTCCGAACCGACTGTATCGTGGCATCGACGAGCGCGGAAATCGATTCCAGGCGATGCAACAGGGCGGGAGGGACTTCGTTGAGCTGGTCGCGCAACAGGGAGAGCTCAAGTTTCACGCCGGTCAACGACTGGCCCAATTCGTCATGGATCTCGCGCGCGATGAGAATACGCTCCTCTTCCCGCACCGATTCAAGGCGGGCGGTCAGCTTTCTCAGTTGCTCGTGCGAGAGCTTCAGTTGTTGCTCGGCACGCTTGCGCTCTGTGATGTCGAGAACGACCACGACCGCCCCGGTGATTTCTCCCTGCTCGAGAACGGGAAACGATGAATATTCGACTGGAAAGGCCGTTCCATCTTTGCGCCAATACACTTCATCGTCGACCTTGCACCCTGTTCCGCCTTCCAGCGTCTCGTGGATATGGCAGCGCGTACGAGGGTAGGAGGTGCCGTCGGGGAATGCATGATGGATGAGGTCGTGCATATCTTTCCCGAGAAGTTCATCCGGCAGGTATCCCAACATGCGCGATGCCGCTGAATTGATGAATGTGCAACGGCCCCGCCGGTCGATGCCGTAAATGCCCTCCCCGGTCGATTCCAGCAGCAGGAGTCGATCCTTGGCGAGACGCTCTCTGGTTTCCTCCGCCCGTTGTCGATCGGTAATATCAGTGGCGATGCCGCACAGGGCGTAGCAGCGACCCTCGGCATTGCGCAGGGGGAATTTCACGACAATGCTTGTATGGGGGCCGTCGTCATGGAGAGCGGATTCTTCGAATCTCATCGCTGCATCGGCTTCCAGCACCTTGCGGTCATTGTCGCGAAATGCCGCGGCCTGGCTGGGTGAAAAGATTTCCTCGTCGGTCTTGCCGATGAGATCCTCGTGAGTCAGATGTGAAATAGTTTCAAACTGCCGGTTCGCTTGCAGGTAGTGCCCCATGAGATCCTTGATGAAAATCAGGGCGGGACTGTTATCCATGATCGCTCTGAAGCGTTCCTCACTGTCCCGCAGCGCCTCATCGGTTCGTTTGGCCGCGGTGATGTCGCGAAAGACGGCGACGCCTCCCTTGAGGTGCCCGCTGTCATCCAGCAACGGTTTGGCGTTCACATTGAGCCAGATCCCTTCGGGGCAATCGTTCCGGCGAAGAAAAACCACGACATCGGTCGCGGATTCCCCGCGAATCGCCCGTGCCAACGGCAGGTCATCTGTCGGGTATGGTGTAACTTGGTCCGGCAAAAACAGGCCGTAGTGCTCGGACCATCGGCCGATTTTTAATTGGATGGGACCGCTGTTCATGATGCGCTCTGCGGCCCGATTCCACACTTGAAACGTCCCCGTTTCATCGGCCATCACCACGCCGTCAGTCATACTGTCCAGCACAGATTGGAGAAAACGAGTTTTCCCCCGGAGTTCCTCGTCCAACCGATTGCGTTCGACCGCATACTTCATGGCACGGGTGAGAAGCGGAGCGGTCACCCGTCCCTTCACAAGATAGTCCTGAGCTCCCGCCTTGATCAGCCGGAGACCCAATTCCTCATCCTCCATTCCCGTCATCAGAACAATGGGAATGCCATGCGCCGCTGCGTGCATTCTGGCCAGCGTTTCAGCCCCTTGGCTGTCAGGCAGGGACAAATCTAGGAGAATGATGTCGATCACGGCCTGAGTCAGGTATCGGATGCCGGCATCGAGGCGGTCGACCTGAGTGAGGGTAAATCTGTCGGTGCGAACGCCGATGAGTAATTCTCGCATCAGGCGAGCATCGCCGGGGTTGTCTTCAACCAACAACACATGGATGGGATGCCTGTTCACGCGGCTCCATTGTGGTTTGAGGCGGGTAAGACCACGATGCCCAGCCAAAAGTCCTCGATTGATCGCACCACTCGGACGAATTGGTCCAGGTCCACCGGCTTCGTGATGTAACAGTTGGCGTGAATGTTGTAGCTCTTCAGCACATCCTGTTCGTCCTGAGAGGTGGTCAGCACGACTACCGGGATGCGTTTGAACTTGTCGTCAGCCTTGATGTCGGCGAGGACCTCACGGCCGTCTTTTTTCGGCAGGTTCAAATCGAGCACGATGAGATGCGGCCGCGGCGCCGCGGCATAGACTCCCTGTCGGCGGAGGAACGCCAATGCCTCGACGCCGTCCTTGCGCACGGTCAGGTGATTGATGACCTTAGCCTCCACCGATTGTTCCAAGTTCTGCCGCGTTTTGATCAGTTCGGTTCGCTCACGTCCCAGTTTCCACGAAACCAAGATGCCGAATCCCGTCAACGGCAGGATGACCAGGATGCCGATTCCTCCCACCGTCCAAAGCAGTCGGTCGACAGGCGCATAGACTTGCTCATGGGTCTGCCGGAACAAGACGATCCAATCGAACCCGGGAAAGTCGCGATATCCTCGGGTTGAGGCATAACCAGTGACGACGGAGTTCCCGAGGCGGTGATGGATTTCCTCGACGAACCCCGAGTGATTCCGGTCGGCGGCCGCTCTGGCTTGGGAGAAAATCTCCAATTTTTCCGGTTCGTTCGCGGCGCTCGTTGCAGCCTGCTTCTCGCTGATGATGATCCCGTCATGAGTGAGCAGTAACCAGTCGTAGATGTCCTGCCCATATCGCAATCTGCCTTCCTGTTCGAAAATCGTTCGGAGATTCTCAATCGGGACACGGCTGGCCACCACTCCACGAAACTCTCCACGTGGTCCGTACATGGGAGCCATAAACCCGACCGCCCTCTGTTGCTGCGACTCAAGAGTGTATGTCACCTTTTCCAAGCGAATGGTTCCTGTCTGCCGCACCGACTCAAAGGAAACCGGGTCTATAACCTGTGCGCCTGGCGGGGAAAGAGCAGCAGTGGCGGCGACGATGTGTCCATGGGTATCGGTGATTCCGAGCCAGGAGTAATACCAGTAGAGCCGGTTGTAGTGCAGGAGCCTGGCGGTCTTTTCTTCGGAGGTGCCTTCTTGGAGCACGACGTCGTTGGCAAACAATTGGATATCGCCGTGCCGCTCGAACAGCACGCGGTCCACGGTTTCCGCGACGGCTGCGGCATTCATGGCGAGTTGGTTCCCTCGCTCCGCGACCAGCATAGCCCGCAGAAACGAAAGGGCGTAAAGGCCTAAGGCGGCGGCGATGATGAAGCAGAGAAGAAGCAGGATCGGCAACATGCGGTCGGTCCACCTATTGCCTGTGTCGAATGCTTCGCTTTGCACGATAGATCTCAGGAGCGCAATGTGCCAGGTGATTGGGGGTAAAGCCTTAGTATATTAACCTGTTTCGGTGGGCCGTTGCATCCGGAAGCAGGGAGTTCATCGTTTGTGCTGATGGTTCATCTCGCGTCGCCTGTCGTTCGCGATCCCGATTGACTCTCGCGCCGGCGTCCGAGTACGTTCGTGCCACACTCGGGGTGTGGGGCACCTATGTTGTCTATTTCAGCGCATGTGACGATTCCGGACGAGGAGATCGAATTAACCGCCGTGCGGGCGCAAGGTGCCGGCGGGCAACATGTCAACAAGGTCTCATCCGCGATTCATCTCCGCTTCGATATTCGCGCCTCTTCCCTTCCCCCATTCTACAAAGAACGATTGCTGGCGCTTCATGACCATCGTGTGTCACGCGAAGGGGTGATTATCATCAAGGCGCAAGATTCGCGGAGTCAGGAGCGGAACCGTGCCTTGGCGTTGGATCGCCTGCGGGAGTTGATCCAGCAGGCGGCGATTCCGCAGACACCGCGTCGAGCCACAAAACCAACGAAGGGATCTAAGAGGCGACGACTTGAAGATAAAACCAAACGGGGGCAGCTCAAAATGTTGCGAGGTAAACCGGATGAGCAATGAGGGCAGTCGCGAGAGATAAAAAAAGGGCGCTTCATTCGAAGCGCCCCTTCCGAGACGAGACGAATCTCGTCGTCTCTTAGAAGCGGTTGCGTCCGCCGCGGTTTTCGCCGCCGCCGAACCGTCCACCACCCCCGCCGCCGGAGCGAGCTTCTTGAGGCTTCGCTTCATTGACGGTGAGTTGCCGGCCATCCATGTCTGAGCCGTTCAACGCCGTGATGGCTGCCTTCGCTTCTTCTGCCGTGGACATTTCCACGAAGCCGAAGCCGCGTGATTGTCCGGTGAACTTGTCCGTGATCACGCGCGCCGATTCAACGGTGCCGTGCGCAGAGAACAAGTTGCTCAGTTGCGATTCAGTGGCAGCATACGGCAGTCCGCCGACATACAATTTAGTACCCATAGGGGTCTCTCCTTTTGAAAAGTGACATTGTCGGCGACACGAGAACAGGCATATGAGGGGAATGAGCGGGCCGAAGGCGCGATGGTAGAGGCGACTTGGGTCTGACTTCCGATCAACTTCTCGGTAACAAACAATATCGGTGATGAGCCATCCAGAACCGTGATTCTCATGCGGCCCGTCATAAGATCACACTGCATCCTAACAGATGAAAGAATGGATTGCTATTAGTTTAACCGTCGCGGGAAAAATAGTTTCTCTGCCCCAGAGAAGTCTCAATCATGGCCCCGTATGGTCTGCGCGTTGAAGGGGATTGGGATGGCGGGTCAATTGCCGGAGGAAGCGGTCCGGAGCGACGAGGCAAGCCCGAGTTTTGACAGGGTATAGATCAGCCATTTCGAGGGATCAAAATTGTACCAGAGCGGTCCGTTTCGATAGTCACTCGGATAGGTGTGGTGGTAATTGTGGTAGCCCTCTCCGAAGGTCAGCAAAGAGACGAACCAGGAGTTGCGGCTTGAATCGGACGTGCCATACGGCTGTTCGCCCCAGATGTGGCAAACCGAATTGATGCAGAAGGTGGAATTCAGCACAGCAAAGGTGCGTCCGACTCCCGCCAGCATGAATCCGCCGAGTCCGCCTTTCCAGCCGTTATGAAGAAATCCCACCATAAAAGGCAGGGCCAGGCCGACGAGGACGATTGCCGCGTAATTGCGGTGTTGCCACATGGCTACGGGGTCCTGCATGACACGGGAGCCGAATCGTTCGTCGTTGCAGGGCACAGGATCGAGCAGCCAGCCGCAGTGGCTGTACCAGAACCCCCGTTTGGCATTGTATGGGTCGGCCGGGTCATCGCAATGCGCGTGGTGGCGCAGATGGTCGGCTGTCCACTTTGCACCGGAATTCTGCAGAGCCCAGCCCCCGGCGACTAAGAGGCAGGCCTTCACCCAGTCAGGGCATTCGAAGCTACGATGGGTCAACAGCCGGTGGTATCCCACGGTGATGCCCAGGCCGGTGACGACATAGAGGATGGCAAACATTGTCCAATCCAGCCATGAGTACCCATAGAGCAACCCGTAACCCGGAACGCAGATCACAGAGCCTGCGACGATCGACCAGAACAGGAGATAGGTCCAGAACTTATGGTGAACGCGGTGGACGATGTCCACCGGAACGGCATCCGGGGCGGTTTGTTGCATGTCGCTACAATAGTGAAGCTCGCGGTTTTTCGCAAGGGGCCGTCCAGGGTCTGCTGGCAATTCGATACGGGTCCGTGCCGGCCGATCGCGTCGTATTTCTTGACGCGTCGGTCGTCGTCAACCGCGGGCATGTGGATACGTTGAGTCTGGTGGGTCCGGTGAAAAGCAGCTCTTTCATCGCCATCGGCTGCGATAGCAAGGGGGCGGTGGTCATCAACAGAAAGGAATGCATATGCGTATTACGAACGAGTACTTGCGAACGGCCATGCTGGTTGTGCTCTGCAGTGGATCGGTGATCGGGCTCTCAGGGATGTATGGATCTGCCTGGGCAGGGTCGGATGCCTCATCTCCGTCCCATCAGGATTCGCCTGCGGCGTCTGCCGAATCGTCCGGCAGCGCTGGAAAGAGATCCGAAGAAAGGGGGCAGGGGCTTCATCCAGCAAGAAAGGCCTGCGCTGAGGACGCGAAAAAACTGTGTTCGGGTGTGAAGCCGGGGGAAGGAAGGATTGTGCAGTGTCTTAAGGAGCATGCGCAGGAGCTTTCCCCGAATTGCGCCGAGACGATGCAGCAACGCGGCAAGCACCGGCCATAACATCCGCGATAGGTGAACGGCCGACAGAGAGATCGAACACCCTGACGGTCAGTCGATCGCTAGCCAGGCCCGTTCCGTCCCGGTACTGTCGGCTGATTTCGATATTTAATTTTTCGAAGAGACGCGGGTGCGGTACAGTGACCATATACATACGGGAGGGTACGTATGAGCGGCACTACGGGACAGGAACACTTTTCCGTCGACTTGCGTCAGCATCCACGATTGCGCGTGCCGGCGCCGTTCGTCTGCTCCTTGTCGCGACTGGGCCTGGCCAAATGGCTCGGTCGCGGCGGCGAAGGAATCGGTGTCGTCTTCGATGTATCGATGAGAGGGGCCAAGGTGATGAGCGAAGCCGGCATTCAGCGCGGCGATCGGGTATCGGTCAGCCTCTCTTTGCCCAATCAGATCTCGCCGATGACCGTCGAGCAGGCCACTGTGCGTTGGGAACGAGAGCAGGTCTACGGGCTGGAGTTTGTGGACCTTTCACCGGTGGCTGAAATGCGCCTGCGAAAATTCATCACCCTGGCGACGAAACCGGCGTCGTAAACGCATCGCGGGTCTGCTATCTGCCCACTATCGATGGACGTGGCCTAGAAGGGCGTCAGCGTCTGCAACGACGAATCACCGCCTGGAGGAGGCGACTCTTTTCGCTTCCCGGTCTGCAAAATGTGCCCCCAAGCCGGGAAGTTCCCACCCACCTTCGCGATTGCGCTCGCCGTTCCGTTTCCCTACAATAACTTCCCCATTCGGTTATGTCCAGTACGCAGACAAACTATACGTGGCATAAGCCACGCAGTTCCTATCACCCGATGTATTGGCCTACCTGGGTCGGTATTGCGCTATTTCGTCTGCTCTCGTGCCTTCCCTATCGCTCTCAGCTCGCGTTTGGACGTCGGTGCGGACGTTTGCTGCACGCACTCCTCACCAAGCGTCGCGACATCGTGCGAGTGAACCTTGAACAGTGTTTTCCAGAGCAGACGCCGGAGGAGCGCAACCGGGTTGCATTGCACTGTTTCGAGTCCATGGGAATGGGTGTATTGGAAATCGCGATGGCCTGGTGGGCGAAGGATCCCCGGGCGCATTGCGAGTGCACGATCAAAGGGCTGGAGCATATCCGTGAAGCGCTCCGCCGGGGCCGAGGCGTGCTGCTGTGCGGGGCACATTTGCATGCGGCGGAACTCGCAGGCCGGTTCATGGCGCTGGAGCAGCCGGTGGCAATCGTCTATCGGCCGCAGAACGACGTCGTGGCGGACACGGTCGCAAACCGGTGCCGGAGCCGTTATTATTCGGATTTGATCCAACATCGGGACATGCGGGGGATTCTCCGTGCGTTGGCCAAGAATCAGGTGGTCTGGTACGCCCCCGACATCGATGCGGGCTCGAAGCGCAGCGTATTCGCTCCTTTTTTCGGAGTGCCGGCGTCTTCCTTAACCGCCACGTCTCGATTGGCGAAGGTCAGTGGCGCGGCGGTCGTTCCTTGCTTTTACTACCGGAGAGCCGACGGATCCGGTTACGACATCGAAGTGGGAGAAGCCCTCGACCATTTCCCGTCCGGTGAAATGATGGAGGATGCCACACGTATTAACCGATTGATTGAGGGCGCCGTCCGTCGCGTGCCGGAACAATATTTCTGGCAGCACCGCCGGTTCAAAAGTCGTCCCCCGGGCGCGCCGCCGATTTATCGGCGGTAGCATGCGCTTCTTGTAACCGCGGCACGTGTTTTGGTCCTGCAAGGGGCGGCCGCCGGCGAAATCATGAGAAGTATTCGGCGTCTCCCGCCTCTTGCGGTATACTGATCCTGGCTGGATCCAGAAGACGATCGCATCATCCGCTCAGCTATGGATCACTCAAACAAGGTCTCTCCCGCGCGCATTGAGCTACGGCAACACCAGCGGTGTATCGCGCCACCGACCTGCCTGCTTTCGTTTGCCCCGTTTGCTCCGACCATCAGTTTCAACGGCGACGCGGAGGGCGAGGGTGTCGTCCTCAATTTGTCGCCCGGTGGCTGCAAGATCAACAGCGAAGCCGGCGTGAATGTGGGTGATGCGATGTCGCTGATCATCCTGCTCCCGGGGGAGCTCTCGCCTACGGCTGTCGATCTGGCCTTGGTGCGATGGGGGAAAGCGCTGTGTTTCGGCGTGGAGTTTGTGTCGATGGGGATAGTCGAGCAGGATCGACTGCGCCAGTTCCTCGCTTCTGCCTCCGTGGAGGAATAGGACGACGGTCCGGCGGCGGTGAGGAGAGAGGAGGTAGGGTGGAAAAAACAAAAACGTTGCGTAAGTCTCGTCGAGTTGCGACCGACTGTCGCCTGGAGTTCCTCGGCGAGGATGAGATCGATGGTGAGGCGGAGTTGCTGGATCTCTCCTCTACCGGATGCATGGCCAAATGTGAGCGGATGATGCCGCCGGGACTTCGCATGAAGGTCACCTTGTTTCTATCAGACGGATACGAGTGGCCGGTCCGTGTGGAGGAGGCCGTGGTTCGATGGGCGCGGGGCGGGGAGTTCGGCGTCGAGTTCCTGGTGATGCGTCCCCCGCAGCTCCAGCGCATCCAGCAGTTCGTCATTAAGCATAGGCCGTTGTCGTAAGCTTCGACCGAAGCCCCCGTCTCGTCAGTCTTTTTCGCATCTATCCCCACAGCCCTCCTGTCAGCCGGCGCATACCGAGCGTCGTTGCTTTACGTCTGATGGTCCCCTACAATTTCGCCGGTATCTGCGGTTTCCAGATGCCATGCCCGACCGACGGTTCTGCGTGGAGAAGGAGGGGGTCACAGCTCATGATCGAGTGGGTAGGACGCAAGACCATGGCGGGCTATGCCTACCTGGCGGCGCTGGCCACCCTGTTCACGCAAGCTGTTCTGGATCTCGTCCTCTCGACGGGGCAAGGACGCAAGGAAACGCGGCGGGTGCTGGCCAGACAAATTCTCTTTACGGGAGTCGACGCACTGCCGGTGACGACGGTCATCGCGTTATTGCTGGGCATCATCATTGTGACTCAGGCTGGCACGCAGCTTCCCAGGCTCGGGGCCGGCGGTCTTGTGGGGAGCATCATCGTCGTCACCGTTATTCGAGAACTGGGCCCGCTGATTACGGCCTTTATAGTCGTCGGGCGCTCGGGCACGGCCATTGCGACCGAGTTGGGCAATATGTCGGTGACGCGCGAGGTGGTAGCGCTCCGGCTCATGGGAATTCCCATCAGCCGATTTGTCGTCATGCCGCGTATGGTCGGCATGGTGCTCTCGATGTTGTGTCTGACGTTATATTTCGACGTGGTGGCGGTGTTCGGAGGCTATCTGGTTGCTGACGCGCAACTGACCATACCGTTCTCGGCATTCGCGGAGAGTGTCACCCGGGCGTTGTCGCCGACGGATGTCCTGATGACGGCGATCAAGGGGTTGGGGTTTGGGTCGACTGTCGCCGCTGTCTGTTGTTACCATGGCCTGGCCGTCCAATCGTCCTCTACGGAGGTGCCACAACAAACAACCCGGGCGATGATCAATTCGTTTGTCCTGTGCCTGCTGATCGACGTCGTCGTCACGGTGCCGCTCTATCTATGAACGAAGCGGACATCATTTTTGAGAAAGTCCGGGCGCCTATGCTGGGCAGTGATCGTTCCCTGGATGTGGATCTGAGGATCGCTTCAGGGGGGTTTGTTGCCTGTGTGGGGCCGAGCCGCTCGGGGAAAAGTTTGATGGTCGAACTTGCGGCGGGGTTGGTTGCGCCGGAATCGGGCCGGGTCATCGTCTTGGGTCAGGATTGGAACAATGACTCCGGTGGTGAGCGGAACTCCCTACGGTTGCGAGTCGGGACGGTGCTTCAACAGCCGGGGTTGTTGAGCAATATGACGCTGTTCAACAACGTGCTCCTGCCGCTTCGTTACCATCGAGGAGCGCTGTCGGATCGACAGCGGGAGCAGGCGGTCATAGGGCAGCTGGAGCGGTTGGGGCTGGTGCCGATGCGGGATCGGTTTCCTGCTGAGCTCAACCAGGGGGAGGCGCGTCGGGGGGCTATTGCGCGCGCCTTGATGCTGGATCCTGATATCCTGCTGCTTGATGATCCCGTGGCCGGATTGGATGCCGACACGGTGCTGGTGCTCAAGAGCTACATTGAAGAGCACCGGGCGCGCCATTCCTTGACGGTGGTGGCGGCGTTGCGTTCCTTTTCGCCGTTCATTCAAGCGGCCGATCGGCTGGTGGTGCTTCGTGAGGGGCGCGTAGAAGCCGACGGGACCCGCGAGCTGGTGCTCGATACCGTTCCAGCCGCGCTGAGGCGGTACTGTGAGATTGAGAGGTGATCGACGATGCATTATTCTCATCGGCTGTCTAGCGGGCGGCTGGCGCAGATCGTGGGCACGTTCGTGCTGATCCCCGCGCTGATTCTTGCCGTCGCCGGCTTTTGGATGTCGAGAACGGAACATCTTTTCGAGTCAAAATATCAGCTCAAAGCCAGCCTGAGCAAATCATACGGCCTCGAGCCGGGGGCGCCCGTCGTCGTTTCGGGGATTCGGATTGGGCGGGTCAAGCAGGTGGATCTCAATGATCGCGGGACCGTAGATCTGACCCTCCAGCTCTTGGCGCGCTATCAAGATATGGTGAAAGACAATTCCGAACTGCATATTACCAAAAGCGGTGTTGTGGTCGGGCAGACACAGGTCGATATCGGGATGGGGACCGCCAGCAGTCCGCGGTTGACCGAAGGGGCCACGATTCGCGCCGTTGAACCGAGAGACATCGGAGATCTCCTCAATGAGGTCGAGCCGGTGTTGATGGCCGTGAAGCAAACACTGCTGCGCGTGGAAACCATCACCCAGGATCTGCAGGGCGGGCTGAAAGCCGGCGGCAAGGCGTTAGAGCAGGTGGCGCTGGCCACGCAGGATCTTCCGGCGGTCGTCGCCTCGGTGCAGCGGACGATTGCGTCGGTAGAGCAAACGGCGACCGCCCTTCCGGCCATGACCGGGTCCATTAAGCGAACGCTGAGCGTGGTCGATCGTGTCACGGCGGATGTGCAACAGACCACCGGCCGGCTGCCGACCATTTTGGACAGCGCGCAATCCGCACTCACCAGCGTGAAGCGCCTCTCCGATTCCGTGGGCGAGGTGAGTCAGGAACTGGTTCCCGTCATCCAAACCGCCGAGACCGCGCTGACCGACGTCTCGATCCTGGTGCGCGGGGCCAAGCAGACCTTTCCCTTTAGCCGGTTTACGCAGAATGCCGGGCCCGCGCCGAAGGAGCCACCGGCTCGCTCCCAGCAGGGAACCCAGAGCTTGAGAGGGGATCAGCTGCGCCGATGATGGCGACAACACAGGGTTCGGTCGCAGGCTTCTGTGCCGTGGCATTCTGCTTCCTGTCGGGGTGCGCGAGCCCTCCGCCGCCTGCGCCCCCCGCGCCACAGCCTGGACCATTGACCGTGCAGGTTGAGTCCTTGCGACGCCAGGGGGACCGTTCGATGACGCGAAGGGACCTGGTTCGCGCGGGGGAAGCCTACGAAGCCGCGCGTCGGATGGCGGAGAGCCTCGATGATACGAAAGGGCTCATCGGTGCACTCAATGATATCGGACGTGTCGCCCTCAGTCGCGGGGATGTGCCTCTGGCGATCACCTCGCATGGGCGCGCCGTTAGCCTGGCGCGACAACTTGGAGCCTCCGATCTCCTGATGGTCAGCCTGACCGCATTCGGAACGGCTGAGCATCAAGCGGGGCGACTGGAGGAAGCTGAGCGGCAATATCAGGCAGCTTTGAATCTCGCTCAGCAGAAGGCGGATCAGTCAGCCGAAGCCACGCTCCGGAACAACCTTGGATTAGTGCGGCAGGCCAAGGGAGAGGTTGATCAGGCAGCTCAATTGTTCCGTCAGGCGATGGCCTTGAATCAAGCGATGGGGAATCTCGAATCCGAGGCGAGCAACCATGTGAACCTTGGCCTGTTGGCTGAAGCGCGTCAGGAGTACGATCTGGCCGAACGGGAATTTGAGCGGGCCCTGGAGTTGGATAAGGCGGCGGAGCATCAGACGGCGATTGCCGCTGATCTTGCGCGACTGGGCCTGGTGGCCGATCGCCGGGGCTTTCCGGACCGCGGGGTGGTTTATTTGGAGCGGGCCTATCGAAGTTACCTGGCGCAAGAAGATCAGGCCCAGGCGGTCTCTGCCTTGACTCAGGCTGTGTCGTGCGCGAGGAAACTGGGAGGAGACGGAGAGGTTGCCAGATTGGAGGCTGAATTGCGCCGCCTGACTTCGTCGCGCTCCGGTCGGTAGCCTGTCCGGCGGATGTTCCACCGACAGGCTATTTGATGGCGACGGCTTTGACTTCCTTGTAGGTCGTGTGTCCCTGCAGCACTTTCTGAATGCCGTCCTGGACCAGGGTGGTCATCCCGTCTTCCATGCCGGCTTTGAGCATCTCATCCGTCTTCGCTTTGTTTTGAATCAATTTTTTCATCTTGTCTGTTCCCAAAAGCAGCTCGTGCAGTGCCACGCGGCCTTTCAGGCCGGTGCGATTACACGTGTCGCAGCCTTTGCCTCGATACAGACGGAAGTTGGCATCGAAGGGGATCTTCAGCGCGTCCCAATATTCTGGACCGTACCCCAGGCGCAGTTCCTCATATTCTTCCTTCGAAGGCTGATACGCGTCCTTGCAGTCTTTGCAGATCCGGCGCGCCAACCGCTGAGCCAGGACTCCCAGCATGGCGTCGGCGAAACTGAATGAGTCGCAGCCCATGTCCAGGAGGCGAGTAATGGTCTCGACAGCGCTGTTGGTGTGCAACGTGCTGAGCACCAAGTGGCCGGTCAGGGAGGCCTCGATTCCGGTGTCCGCGGTTTCTTTATCCCGCATTTCGCCGACCATGATCACATCCGGGTCGGCCCGGAGAAAAGCGCGCATGGCGGCGGCGAAAGTGAAGCCGATTTTGGAATGGACCTGTACCTGACGCAATCCATATTGCGTGATTTCGACCGGATCTTCCGCCGTCCAGATCTTGATATCCGGGGTGTTGATGTAGCCGAGCACGGAGTGCAAGGTGGTCGTTTTTCCGGATCCTGTGGGTCCCACGCAGAGAATGATGCCGTAGGGTTTTTCCGCGATACTCTTGATCTCGCGCAAGTTCCGGTCCGAGAAGCCCATCTTGTCGACAGGCAGCGGTTCGCTGGCGGCGAGAATACGCATGACGACGTCTTCGTTGTATCCGGCGGTCGGAATGGTGGCGACACGCAGCTCGATTTCCTTGTTCTCGCCGATTTTAAATTTGATCTTCCCGTCCTGCGGCTTGCGGCGCTCCGCGATATCGAGACTCGCCATGATCTTGAGCCGGGACACAATGGCACGCCGGTAACTCGGCGGAATTTTCATGTACTCGAAACAGTCGCCGTCGACCCGGAATCGCACGAGGGTATCGCGCTTTTCCCCGTAGGGTTCGATATGAATGTCGGAGGTACCTTGCCGGAAGGCATCGGCGATGATTTGGTTCGCCAGACGGACGATGGCGTTGTCGTTTTCGTCGAGCCCTGCGGCGGACGCTTCTTCCTGGGCTTCAAGCTGGGATTCGTTGACCAATTCGCCGAGAATGTCGGACACATTCTCGTTCATCTTGTTGCTGACGTCGGGGGTTCCGGTGGTGCTTGCTAGGAACAGGGAGATGTCGCGACGAAGACTGACGGCGAAGCGGATATTCAAGCCTGGGAAGGTGCGCTTGATGTCTTGGACCCGATCCAGGTCGCCCGGATCGTCGGTCAGAATTTCGATTGCGGCTCGATCCCGCTTGAGGGGCATCCAGTGATTTTTTTTCAGGTAATCGACGTTCAGGTTCTTCAGGAGCTCGATGTCGACGATGGTGCGCTCGTTGTATTCGATATAGGGGCACTTGTGGAAATTGGCGAGCGATTTGCCGATCTCGGATTTCGGGACTTTATATTTCTCGATAAGCAGCGATTCGATATCGGTGGTTCCCTTTTTGGCTTCGGCGAGTGCCCCGTCGAGATCGTGCTGTGAAATCTTGCCATTGGTCAGCAGGTAGTCGAATTTAGAGGGCGGTTTTTTCGATGTTTTGCGAAGGGTATAAAAGGCGGTTCCCAACGATTTGGCGATCTCCGCGACGCACTCTTCGTCCTTGCGCGTGAATCGTCCGCCGCTCTTTTTGTTGAGCAGCTGGATCACTCCCATGAGATATTTATTTTCGGCGACGACGGGATAGGTGAGGACCTGTTTCGTCTTGAAGCCGGTGTTCTTGTCGTACGCGGCATCGTGCGCGAGCGTCGGGTGAATCGCGCTGAGCTCGACCAGGCTGTATGCATCGCCCACATTGACCGGGCGAAGATACTTGGCGCAAAACCCCGCAAGGCTTTGTTCCGTGATCGGTGTGCGCACTTCCTGCACGGTGTCGAGATGGGGAATCTTGGAGAAGATTTCTTTTTTTTCTGAATCCACCACGAAGAGCGTGAGATCTTCCGCGTCGAAGCAGCCTAGGATTTCGTGGCGCAGATCCAGGAGAATTTGGTCGATATCGGCGGCGGCGAGAATTTGTGCGCTGATCCGCTTGACCTGTTCGGCGTTCCCGGGTTTGAGGGCGGCCTCGCCTACACCAGGCAACGGAGCTTTGGGCTGCATCAAGTTGTCTCCAAACAGGCTGAACGAGGAGCCGAGCGTGGTTTCAAAAACGCGATGCCGACCTGAAAACCTTTGCCGCGAACGGGTTTCGGACGAGGCTTCTTCCGTGTGAGTCAGTGTATCGCAACGCGCAGTCAAGGCAAGCAAAAGGCATTTTCTCAAATCCGGCATGGTGCACCCCAATTCGGATCTGAGGAGGGTGTGCCGATGATCGCGAACGAGTGAAGCGGGACGAGGGTTAGGAAGAGGCTTGGAGCAGTTCCGTCAGTGTCGGGATCACTTGATCGGGGGCGATTTTCTTGGTTTCGCCGGTGTGACGCAGTTTGAGCTCAACCTGTCCCTGCGCCAACCCCTTCTCTCCGATGACCAGGTGAAAGGGGGCGCCGATCAGGTCGGCATCGTTGAATTTCACGCCGGCCCGTTCGTCACGGTCGTCCCACAGCACCTCAATGCCGGATGCTTGCAGTGACCGATAGAGGGTATCGGCCAGCTGAGTGACCGGCTGAGACTGGCTCAACGGCAAGAGAGTCACGTGGAAGGGGGCAATGGGCACCGGCCACTTGATGCCCTTGGCGTCGTGATTCTGCTCCACCGATGCGGCCGCGGTCCGGCTCACGCCGATTCCGTAGCACCCCATGACGGCCAATTGTTCTTGTCCTTGCGCATCGAGGAAGGTGGCCTTCATAGCCTGGCTGTATTTTGTCCCCAGCATGAAGACATGGCCGACTTCGATGCCCTTGGCCGTTTTCAAGGTGCCGTCTTTACGCGGGGAGAGATCGCCGGCTTGCGCATTGCGGAGGTCGGCGAATTGGTTCACGTTGAAATCACGCTCCCAATTGGCATCGATGAAATGGGTGTCGGCCCGGTTGCCACCGACAACGAAGTTCGCCATGGCCTTCACTGCCCAATCGGCCAGGATCCGGATCTGCTTCAATCCCACGGGCCCCGCGTATCCGACCGGCGCACCGGTCAAACCGGGAATCAGTTCGGGGGCGACGAGTTCGATATCGGTGGCGCCGAGGAGGCGTTTGACCTTGATTTCGTTGACCTCATGATCGCCTCGAACCAGGACGGCAACGGTTTCTTTGCCGGTGCTATAGAGCAGCGTTTTAACCAGTTGGGACGGGGCGATGTTCAGGAATTTGGTGACCTCCTCGACGGTCCGCCGCCCGGGAGTTGAGACGGCGGTGAGTGGGCGAGGAGCCGGGAGGTCGGATGCATCCGGCGGGAGAACCTCGGCACGTTCGACGTTGGCGGCATAAGTGCCTTCCTCGCTGTAGACGATGGTTTCTTCTCCGGTCTCCGCCAGCACCATAAATTCGTGCGAAGAGCTGCCTCCGATCAGGCCCGTGTCCGCTTCCACCGGGCGAAAGGTGAGCCCGCAGCGCGCGAAAATACGGTTGTAGGCATCGTACATCTTTTGATAGTTGAGCCTGGCTCCGGTTTCGTCCCGATCGAAGCTATAAGCGTCCTTCATGATGAACTCGCGGCCGCGCATCAACCCGAACCGCGGGCGGATTTCGTCACGGAACTTCGTCTGGATCTGATAAAAGTTCAACGGCATCTGCCGGTAGGAACGCACTTCCCGGCGGAACAGGTCGGTGATCACTTCTTCGTGCGTCGGACCCAGGCAGAAATCACGTTCGTGCCGGTCCTTAAACCGGAGCAGTTCCTTGCCATAGAAATCCCACCGCCCGGTTTCACGCCAGAGTTCGGCGGGTGAGGCCACGGGCATGAGCAGTTCCTGCGCTCCCGCGCGGTTCATTTCCTCGCGGACGATGTGCTCGATTTTCCGGAGGACTCGCAGGCCAAGCGGGAGATAGGTGTAGATTCCCGCGGCCACCTTTCGAATCAAGCCGGCGCGCAGCATGAGGCGATGGCTGACCGTTTCAGCCTCGCCCGGATCTTCACGCAATGTGGGAATAAGAGTTTCGGAGACGCGCATGAGGGGTTACGGGGAAATCAATCGCTCGATGTCGTTCCAAAAGGCAAAAATCATGATGCCGACGAGAAGGACCAACCCCACCTGTTGTGCCAGTTCTCGCTGCCGATCTTCAAGTGGTTTTCGCCGAATGGCTTCAATAAAGAAAAATAAAAGATGGCCGCCGTCGAGAATGGGAATGGGCAGCAGGTTCAGAACGCCCAGGTTGATGCTCAGCATGGCCATGAGGAAGACCAGGCTGGAGGTGCCCTGTTCGGCCGCATCTCCTGCGGTTTTTGCGATGGTGAGCGGCCCGCCGATGTTCTTGCGGGAAATGTCCCCCGTGATGATCTTGTAAATTCCGACCACCGTGAGTTCGGTCCAGCCCCAGGTCGCTTGAGCTCCCAACCAGGGCGCTTTGAGCGGGTCGTTTGTTTGTAGAATGGTCTGGTTTTGGGCGGAGATGCCGATTTTCCCGACCTCGGCCGGCTGGCCGTCTATCGTGGCCTTTTCTCCCATCGGGGTGACGGAGACGGTCTGCGCGGCGCCGCCCCTTTGAATATCGAATTGAAGGGCACGGTTGGGATTTTCACGCACGAGAGCCGTCATCTGTGACCACGTGAAGATGTCATGCCCCTCGATACGAACGACACGGTCTCCGGCAGAGAGGCCTGCGGCTTGTGCGCGGGATCCTGGGATGACAGCCGTGATGACCGGCGCCCGCTCTTCAATGCCGAGTTGGAAGAGAGTCGTTGGCTTACCGTTGTCTTGGAGGGTGGTCTTATTGGGGGTGACGAGTACCGTCTTGATCTGCTCCCCGCGCGTAAAGTCCAATGTGAGTTGTTTTCCGTTGCTTTGGGAAATGTACTTCAGCAGTTCCGCGTTGGTGGAGATTTCTTTCTCATTGACCCGGATGACCCGGTCGCCCGGCTTCAAACCCGCCTGCGCGGCCGGTGATCCTGGGAGTACGGCTTCAATTTCAGGAATGATGTCCTTGAAGCTTGGAACGGGCAGCGTGTAGCCGAGCCCGATATAGGCCGTATAGATCAGATAGGCGAGGATAAAATTGAAAATCGGTCCGGCCGCGACAATGAGGGTCTTGCCCCAGAGCGATTGATGCACAAACGCCCGTTTCTTGTCTTCCGGTGTCAGGGGTTCATGTTCGTCTTCCCCGAACAACTTCACATACCCTCCGAGCGGGACGATCGACAGGAGATATTCGGTTTCACCGATCTGCCGGCCGAAGATCTTCGGCCCGAAGCCGAGCGAGAACTTCAGCACCTTGACCCCGACCCAGCGCGCGGCTAAGAAATGCCCTGCTTCATGGAAGGCGACGAGCACGCCCAGGACCACTAGGAACGGAAGCGCCCAGTGAGTCAGCATCGACACCACGTCAGGGGACCAGGCAAAGGTTGTTCCCACAACAACACTCCTTAGGTTCAGGGTATTACCGCGTCAAGGCATGTACGAGAGACTCGGCTTTTTCCCGAGCCCAGCGGTCAGCCTCCAGAGCCTCATTCAAACCGTCGATCGGTCGCGGCGCATGAGCTTCCATTGTACTCCGAATGATGTCCGGAATATCGAGAAAACGGATTCCGTTCTGGAGGAAGGCCTCCACGGCCACTTCATTGGCGGCGTTCATCGTGGCCGGCATGGTTCCCCCGATCCGCAAGGCGTCGTAGCCGAGTTGTAGACAGGGAAAGCAATCATGGTCCGGCTTGAAAAAGGTCAAGGTGCCGATCTCGGTCAAATCCAGGGACGGAAGATCCAATGGCATCCGTTCAGGGTACCGCATGGCATAAGAAATCGGCGTCCGCATGTCAGGAAGGCCCAATTGCGCGATCACCGACCGGTCTCTGTACTCTACCAGAGAATGGATGATGCTCTCCCGGTGCACCAGCACTTCGATCTGAGTTTCCGGAATATCGAAGAGCCAGCGCGCTTCAATGACTTCCAGCCCTTTGTTCATCAACGTGGCGGAGTCGATGGTGATTTTTGAGCCCATTTTCCAGTTCGGGTGTTGCAAGGCTCGTTCAGGGCTGACGTCCTGCAGTTGCTCGCGGGAGAAGCCCCAGAGCGGCCCACCCGAGGCAGTGAGGATAATGCGCTTGACGTCTTCGCGCCGGTGCCCTTCGAGGGATTGGAAGATGGCGCTGTGTTCACTGTCGATGGGGAAAATGCGAACCTGATGTTTCTTGGCCTCCGCCTGCATCAAGGCGCCGGCCATGACCATCGGCTCTTTATTGGCGAGCGCGATTTGTTTGCCGGCCTTGATCGCGGCCAACGTCGGGAGCAGCCCGGCGCCGCCTACAATGGCTGAAATGACCAATTCGGCCTCTGGAGATTGTGCAACCTGCGCCACGCCTTCATTGCCCGAGAGAATTTTCACCGGGAGGTCGGCGCAACGTTCCCGCAATTTTGCCGCGGCGGACTCATTGGCCAGCGCGGCAAATACCGGGCGAAAACGGCGGATTTGCGCTTCCAGTTTGTCATCGTTCGACCCGGCGGTCAGGCCGATGACGCGAAACTCTTGTGGAAATCGATCCACGATATCGAGCGTGTTCGTACCGATCGAACCGGTCGAACCAAGTATGACAATGTTCTTCATGGCATGCTCCACAGCGGGCGGACAATCATCGGTTACAGATTATGGAGGATCGCGACATAGTAGTAGAAGGCCGGTCCTGTGAACAAGAGGCTATCCAGGCGATCCAGCATCCCTCCATGTCCGGGGATCAGGGCGCCCGAGTCTTTGACGCCCGTACTGCGTTTCATGGCCGATTCCGCCAGGTCGCCGATCAGGCCGGCGAGGGTCAGTATCACTCCAAGGACCAGACAATCGACGAGCGAGAAACGGGGGAGAAACCAGGCTCGCGCCACGACGGCCGCCAGGCAGGCAAAGAGGACGCCTCCCAGCAGTCCCTCGTATGTTTTTTTCGGGCTGACGACCGGAGCGAGCGGGTGCCGCCCCATGGATTTTCCGGCAATATAGGCGCCGGTATCAGCGGCCCAGGTGACAAGGACGACGAAGAAAATCAGCAGGGCTCCGTCTGGCAACGCTCGGGTGAGCAGGAGATAGCTGAGCGTGAGGCCGACATAGAGGACGCCCATAACCAAGACCATGCCGTTCATGAGCGAATCGGGTAACGGTTTGCCGGATAGCAACGGCATGCACAGGGCAATGGCAACCGTTCCCAGCAGCACCGTGCGGTCGGTGACGAGGGTCGGCCATTGCGCGCTGGTCAAGAGCAATCCGGTGGCGGCGACCCCCAGCCAATTCCACCACAACCAAGGAGTCTGTGCCAAATGGAGCCGATAGAACTCTCCCACCGCCAGCATGCCGGAGACTGCCACCAGCCCGAAAAATGCGATCGGCCCAAGGTCGTGCACCAGGACATAGAAAATCGGAAGAAAAAACACCGCGGCCAGGACACGGCGAATGGTTTCCGACGAGGAACGTGGTCGAGCCTTGTCCAAGGGGGGCGGCATCGTCTCCTCGCACTGGAAGGCTCCCGGTTTCACCACGAAGACATTAGGAGGAGACGCTGCTGAACACTCGACCGAAACGGCGCTCGCGCCGCTGATATTCGATCAACGCGACCAACGTTTCGCGCCGACGGAAGTCCGGCCAGAGAGTCGGGGTGAAGTAGAGTTCCGTGTAGGCCAGTTGCCACAATAGAAAGTTGCTGATGCGGGTCTCGCCGCTGGTGCGGATCAGCAGATCCGGATCGGGGAGGTCGTGGGTGTACAGGGCCTGTTGCATGGCACGTTCATCGATCTGGTCCACAGAGAGTCGCCCTTCCTGCACCGCCCGCGCCAGGTCTTTCGCCGCATCCACCAGTTCCGCGCGGCCGCCATAACTAAGGGCGACGTTCAGGATCAACTTGTCCAGATGCGCGGTTTCCTGTTCGGTTGTGCGAACCCACTGTAAGGCCGATGGCGGAAGCGAGGCGACGCGACCGATAGTCTGAAAACGGACGCCCTTCTCAACCAGGCTGGAGCGCTCCGTCGAGAGATAATGTTCCAGCAGTCCCATCAGAGCCGTGATTTCCTGGGCCGGCCGATTCCAATTTTCCTGTGAAAAGGCATAGATGGTCAGTACTTTGATGCCGAGCTCGAGCGAAAGCGAGATCAGCTCCCGTACCGATTTGATCCCTTCCTGGTGACCGGCAATGCGCGGCAGGCCGCGTAATTCAGCCCATCGGCCGTTGCCGTCCATAATCACGGCCAGATGTTTCGGCAGCAGGTCAGGGTCGAGTTGCGAGAGCAGATCGGAGTCGGGGGCTGGCTCAATAGCGCGGGATCGAGAATCGTTCATGGAACGGGGTGAGCACCTTTTCTTGTACTATGTGGATCCTCGAACAAGTTAAGGCGAGTCTAGCGGCGAGGTCCTGGAAAGTCAAACAGTATTTCCCAATTTCGCTGTATTTGCAGATGGTTCGGGCGTGTTTGCATTGCGCCTCCGGAAAAGAGTGCGTTATACTCACTCACCGTACGAGAGGAGTACATCCATGTCTAGGGACGAGTCCGGCGCGCTGGCGCGTTTCGGGGTTACCGATCGAGAAATCGAGCAAGCGCTGGGGCGGGTCAAGGTGTCGGCCGTCGACTACGCCGACCTCTATTTTGAATATTGCCAGTCCGAATCGGTCTCCATGGAAGAGGGGATCGTCAAACGCGCGACAAAAAGTGTCGGCCAGGGGGTCGGGGTCCGCGCGACGGCCGGAGAGAAGACCGGGTTTGCCTATTCCGACGAGCTGACCTCCAAAGATTTGAATATTGCCGCTGATACGGCACGATACATCGCCAATTCCGCCCAGGGCACGGCCCCGGTTCCGGTCACTCAACGGCCGGCGTTAGCGCGCAATCTGTACCCCCACGACCGCGCCAATATCGAAGTGGCCACCCGTGACCGGGTCACGCTGCTGAACGCCATCGATGCGGAGGCCAGACGGTACGATCCGCGGATCAAAAATGTGATGGCGGCCTACAATACCGAGTACAAAGTCATGCTGGTGGCGACCTCCGACGGCCTCATGGTCGGAGATATACAGCCGCTGACCCGGCTGCAGGTGACCTGTATCGCAGAAGAAAACGGCAACCGGCAGGTGGGCACTTTCGGCGGCGGCGGTCGGATCGGCTTGGAATACTTTCAGAACGACCAGCGGTATCTGCAATTCGCCCGGGAGGCGGCGCGGGAAGCGATCCTGAATCTCAGCGCGGTTGACGCGCCGGCGGGGGTGATGCCGGTCGTGCTCGGCGGCGGGTGGCCGGGAATTTTGCTGCACGAAGCGATCGGCCATGGGCTCGAGGCGGATTTTAATCGCAAGAAAACCTCGGCCTTCTCGAATTTGATGGGGAAAAAGGTCGCGTCGGAAGTCTGCACGATTGTGGACGACGGCACCCTTCCCTTTCGCCGCGGTTCGTTGAATGTGGATGACGAGGGGACGCCCACCAGCCGGACGGTCTTGATCGAAAAGGGTATTTTGCGCAGATATATCACCGACAAACTGAATGCCAGGCTTATGGGCATTCCGGTGACCGGCAATGGCCGGCGCGAAAGTTATCAGAGCGTGGTGTTGCCGAGAATGACCAATACCTTCATGCTGGCCGGCGAGTCCGATCCGCAGGACATCATCAAATCGGTGAAAAAAGGCCTGTACGCCGTATCGTTCGGCGGCGGGCAGGTCGACATCACCAACGGCAAGTTTGTGTTTTCAGCTAGCGAGGCCTACCTCATTGAGGACGGCAAGATTACCAGACCTGTGAAGGGGGCCACGTTGATCGGCAGCGGACCGGACATTTTGAAACAGGTCTCCATGGTGGGCCACGATTTAAAACTCGACGAAGGCATCGGGACCTGTGGAAAAGAAGGGCAGTCGGTGCCGGTCGGTGTCGGTCTCCCCACCATTCGAATCGATGAAATCACCGTCGGCGGAACGAAAGCATAACCATGACACGGATGATCGGCGAACAGGACTATACGAATGTCGCGCAGGATTTGCTGGCGCGGGCGGCGACACATGGAGCCACGGCGGCGGATGTGATGGTGGCCGACGGCGAAACCCTCTCGGTGCAGGTCAGGATGGGCGCCGTCGATCGATTGACGAAGGCGCGCGAAAAGCGACTGGGATTGCGGGTCTTTTTCGGCCAACGGTCTGCCAGCGCGTCAACCTCGGATTTTTCCAGCGATTCGCTGGAGCGGTTCGTCGGGGAAACTTGCGCCCTGGCGGAAGCCGTTGTTGAGGACCCGGTTTCCGGCCTGCCGGAGCCGGGGCACTATGCGACCGAGTTCCCCGAGTTGAACATTCACGATGCCACCAAACTTCAAACGGACGAGCAGATCGCGCTTGCGCTCCGTGCCGAGCGGGCGGCGTTCGCCGCTGACTCTCGCATTACGAACTCGGAAGGGGGCGAGTGCGATTCGTCGTCCGGCCGGATCATCCTGGCGAACAGCCACGGGTTTCTCGGGCACTATGCCAACAGTAGTTTTTCCCTCTCGGTCTCGCCGATCGCATCGGACGCCGCCGGCATGCAGCGGGATTACTGGTACGGCGTCAATCGGACATTTGCGAAACTGGAGAGCCCGGAAGCCATCGGGCAGGAGGCCACGAGGCGGACCGTTCGCAAATTGGGCGCGCGCAAGGTGTCGACCAGTCGTGTCCCCGTGATCTTCGACCCTGAAGTGGCCGGCAGCCTGCTCAGCCATTTGTGTAGCGCGCTCTCAGGGTATGCCCTGTATAAGGGGGCCTCCTTTCTCATCGGACAACTTGGCCAGCAGATTGCCCCGGAGTTTGTGACCGTGTACGACGACGGCCGGATGCCCGGCGGTCTCGGCACCCGCCCGTTCGATGGTGAAGGGCTGCCGACAAGGAAACAGGCTGTGGTTGAACGCGGCCGGTTGACCAGTTATCTGCTGGATACCTATTCGGGTAAAAAGTTAGGGTTACCCTCGACCGGAAACGCGGCCCGTAGCATCGGCGAAAGCCCCTCCGTGGGTCCGACCAATTTCTACATGGTGCCGGGCACTACCAAGCCGGAAGACATCCTGGCGTCGGTCAAGCAGGGCTTGTACGTCACGGATCTGATCGGCTTCGGCATCAACATGGTCACTGGAGACTATTCCCGCGGGGCGAGCGGGTTCTGGATTGAAAACGGCGAATTGGCCTATCCGGTCGAGGAGATCACCATCGCGGGTAATCTGAAGCAGATGTACTCGACCATCGAGACGATCGGGTCGGATCTGGTGTTTCGCGGCCGCATCGCCAGCCCGACGGTGAAGATTGCCGAAATGATGGTGGCGGGGAACTAGGATAGGAAGGGGGATTGGGCAATGCGACGACTGATGGTCTCGATGATCGGTGCCCTGCTGGCGCTTCCTATGGTGGGCATGGCGGCGGAGTTTCAGGTGACGAGTCCCACGATCAAGGATCAGAACACGATCGGCAATGAACACGTGTTTAACGGGTTTGGCTGCACGGGCCAAAATGTCTCGCCTGCGTTGCAATGGGACCAGGCCCCGAAGGATACGAAAAGTTTTGCCGTGACCGTTTACGATCCCGATGCTCCCACCGGGAGCGGCTGGTGGCATTGGCTCGTTTTCAACATTCCGCCGAGCGTCACCGGTTTGCCGGCCGGTGCGGGCAAGCCGGACAGTGCGGGCGCGCCAGAGAGCAGCATCCAGAGCATGACGGATTTTGGGCAGCCAGGATTCGGCGGGCCTTGCCCCCCGCCGGGAGACAAGCCGCATCGGTACATCTTTACGGTGTTTGCCTTGAAGGTAGACCAGTTGCCGCTCAAGAAAGAGGCGTCCGGCGCGATGGTCGGATATTATCTCAATCAGAATGCCATCGGAAAAGCATCCTTCACCGGGATGTATGGGCGGTAAGCGGGAAATCATCAGAACAGAGTAAGGGAACACACCATGGCTCTCGATGCCGAACTGGGAAAAAACATGCTGCAGTTGATCACGTCGCGATACGAGGATCGACATTGGCGAAAAAAGATCGAGAAGACACTCAGCCTGCCGCAGAGCGGGGTCGGAGATGAGCGCCAGCAGCAGGTCTTCCTGTATCTAAAGCTGAACCTCAAGGCCTACAAGTCCCGTCGAGCGGACCCGGATTCGTGGATCTTGGGCGGATATGCCACGAAGGAAGTGATCGATCGGGCGAAGTTCCAACCGCACGTGGTGGGACAGGGAATCACATCCGAAGATGTCTCATTCCTCGGCGTCGATCCCGGTCCTGAAATCGATGAAGCCTGGTGGGAAGAGATGTTGGCCGTCTGGTTTGGCGTTCCCGAAGAAGAGGAAGAGCTTAAGCCGACGGAGGAGGACACTCCGTCCGAAACCGCTGCCGAAAGCAATCCTGCCCGTACGTGAACGAACTGCGCCGTCCGGCTGCCTTGCCTTTCTTGGTGAGGCGGCCGGCCCGGCGGCTCCGCTAGGATCCGAACAAATCCATTTGCTGTGCAGCTGAAATCGGGCGCTCGATGTCGACCGTGCGCTGGGCGCCGGGACCCTCCTGTTCCTTCGTCGGATCAGCCTGACTGTGCCGGTCTAAAAAATCCTTCAGCTTCTGAAAGTCTTCCCGCAAGGGCTGCAGCATGCTTCCCTGGTGCAAGGCCGCGGCGGGATGGAGCAGGGGAAAAAGGACGAACTCCTTCAGATAGAAGGCCTGTCCGCGCACCCTGGTGATGCCCACCTTGCGTTCCAAAAGCGTTTGCGTGGCCCAATTTCCGAGAGAGCAGACCAGTTTCGGTCGAATCAGAGCGATTTGCTGCAGGAGAAACGGTTTGCAGGTGTCCACTTCCTGAGGTTCCGGGTCCCGATTATTGGGCGGGCGGCATTTGATCACGTTGGCGATGTAAATATCCGCCCGAGACAATCCCACCGATTGCAATAACTCATTGAGCAATTGGCCCGCCGCACCGACGAACGGCTCCCCCTTCTGGTCTTCGTGAAATCCCGGTGCTTCACCCACAAACATGACGGACGCCTGCGGATTGCCGACGCCGAACACGACCTGACGCCGGCCAAGTTTGGCGAGTGGACATCGTTGGCAATCATGAAGGGATTCGGCGAGTGCCTGCAGGGCGACCTGAGGTGAGGACATCGATGTGTCATCCAGGTGGAGCGGCAAATCTTAGTCGCGGTACCGGGGCTTGTCAACGCTGTGCGGCGCGTGCGCGAGGGACGGGGTTCGAGTCACTATGACGGGTCGGCGGCAATGGCCTCAGCGCAGCGTTGGCCGCTGAGAATGGCCGACTCCAGATTGGCCGGCCAGCCCGTGTCCGTCCAGGCTCCCGCAACCAGAAGGTTGGAGAAGGGGCTCGTCGGGATCGGTCGATACTGTTGCGCGCCGGGTTTGGTCGCAAGCATGGCAGAGGCAAGGCGAAGGATGTCGATGTCGAGAACGCGGGGAGCGGAGGCAGCCGGGAATGCGGCCGCCATGTCATCCAATGCAAGGCGAACGAGTTCTTCCTTCGACTGCGGCAACAGATTCGGTTCGTCCACGGCCAGGGCCCACACCACCGACGCCTGCTCGTGCCGTTCCTTGTCGGGATGCCGGATCATCCAATGGAAGCTCCTGTGTTCGAGGAGGATGAGCTGGGTATGCAGCGCAGGATGATCGAGGTGCAGGCGAACCATCACTACCGGCGATTCGCTCAGGCGGCTCAACTGTTGGAAATAGGCATAGTGGGTCACGATTCGTTCAGGGAGGAGCGGCGTGAACCGTTGCGGAGGAAGCGCGGAGAGGTACCAGTCGGCGGTGAGTCTGGTGCGATCCGCCAATTCAACTTCCGTGACGCGGTTCTGGGTGAACCGGAGCTGGACCGCCGTGGCATTCAGTTTCAATCGAACGCCCATCCTGTCGAGTTCTGCGGTGAGCGGCGCGAGTAAAAATGCGTCCACTCCGTGGGGCGGCACGATCAGCTTGGTGGCGCGAGCTCCGGTCAAAAAACAACGGCGTAAGGTGCGCATGAACAGGCCCGCGGAAATCTGCGGGAGCGAGGCCCCCAACAAGAGCCTGGCCAGGCTGTTCCACACACCGTGCCGGGCTTTTTCGGACTGGCCGATGCTGGTGAGCCATTCGTCGGCCACTCGCGCATCGAGGTCGTTCGGGAGGGGGGGATCCTGCTCCCATGTCCGTTCCAGGAACGAGAGGAGGTGCCAGCGATCACGCATCGAGAGACCTTGGAACAGGGTAGTCCCGAGCAGCGTATTCAGCGGAGAGGGCAGCGGAAGGTGCAGGAACTGAATGCGGGCGCCGGTCGATTGCAGAAATTCGAGCGGGGTATGCCGGAGCTGTCGGGTCACGGCGTCCTGGCCAAGGGTCTTGATCAATGACCAGGTGGCTGTGTGCGCTTCGAGAAGAATCGGCGGCGGCGCATGCCACAAGCGGCCTCCCAGATGGCCGGCCTGCTCGACCACCGTGACGGAGTGGCCCTTGGCGGCCAATGACAACGCCGCTGTGAGACCGGCGATCCCGCCGCCGAGGATGAGCACCGATGGGCTCATGGAGCGGAAGAGGGGAGGCGGGAACGCAGCCAGACTCCGGCTGCAACCGCCAGGCGATGACTCGAGGATAGAGTGACGCGATCTCCCAGCACACGATAGCCGGACTGCTCGATCCGCTGCAGAATCCGGCTGTAGACGCCGCGCATGATTTCAGCCACGGTCAGGGCTTGGCGTTCCTCGCTGGGCAGCGACTCAAGTGCCCGCGCGGCCTTGGCATAGAACTCCTTCGCACGCCCGACTTCATACGTCATGAGTTCCGTAAATTCCGGCTTATACCGCCGGTGCAGGAGATCCTCCTCCCGGTAGCCGAAGCGGGTGAAGTCTTCCTGCGGCAGGTAGACGCGGCCGCATTCGGCATCATTGCCGAGGTCGCGGAGAATGTTGGTCAGTTGAAAGGCCATGCCGAGATTGACGGCGTAATCCTGCGCGCGAGGCGAGGTGGTGCCGAAGACGTGGAGGCAGATCAAGCCTACGACCGACGCCACGCGATAACAATAGAGGGAGAGTTGCTCAAACGTGGCATACCGCGCAGTCGTGAGGTCCATTTCGACGCCTTTGATAAGTTCTTCAAAGTAGGCTTGCGGGATGGACAGCTCGCGTACATGCCGGGCAAGGCTGATGGTGACCGGAAATGTCGGCGTGCCGTCGTAGGTCGCCGCCAGCTCGCGCCGCCAGCGCGTCAACTCGTCTTGCGGATGACTGCCCGGGGGCGGTTCATCGACCGCATTATCCACCTCTTTGCAGAAGGCGTAGACGGTGTACATGGCGTCGCGGCGGGCTTTCGGCAAAAAGAGAAAAGAGTAGTAGAAATTGCTCCCGCTCTTTTTCGTCAGGGTTGTGCAGTAGGTTTGAGCTTCAGTTGGTGTCATCATCGTGTCATCGGTGTGGCTGTGTCATCCGTCGCGAATCGTTCGACGGACGCGGGGAAGCGATGGTCATAACAAGCCGGGTGAAAGATGGCCGCCAGCTGCTCCACGCCATCGATCAGCCTCGGCCCCGGGCGGCTGAAGTAGGAGAGCGCATCGACCAGATAGACCTCTCCCCGTCGGACAGCGGGGAGGTTCTTCCACTGGGGATGGTCCGTCATCGTGGCCAGTTCGGCCCGCGTGCGCTGGATGGTAAATCCGCAGGGCATCAGGACGATCACGTCCGGTGCGGAAGCGGCCAGTATATCCCAGTCGATTGTATGAGAGGTGGCGCCCGCCTTCGCCAGAGCGTCGATGCCGCCCGCAGCCGCCACCATGTCGGGCACCCAGTGACCGGCGGTATACAGCGGGGCAAGCCATTCGAGGCAGGCCACTCTGGGGCGTGCCGATTCGGCGGATACCGCTTTTCGCACCGCATCGAGTCTGCCGCGCAATCGAGCGGCAAATTGTAATCCGGCTTCTTCCCTGTCCAAGGCGGCGCCAAGCACGGCAATGTCCCGCAGGATATCGTCGAGCCGTCGCGGATTGAGGGTGATCATGCGCGGCGGCGGGGAAAGCTCGCGCAGAACCTGCGCGAGCTGCGTCGGTGTAATCGCGCAGACATCGCAGAGGTCCTGGGCGATGAGCAATTCGGGTTTGGCTGCCAGGAGCCGCGGTTCGTCCAACTCATACAGGCCCTCGCCGGTCGAGAGTAGGGAGCCCACCTGCGCGTCGATCTGGGCGCTGGAGAGCGACCGGCTCTCCACGCGGGCGCGTACCATCACCGGAATGCGCGCGAGGCTCGGGGGAAAATCGCATTCGTGGCTGATGCCGATCAGGTGGTCTTCGAGTCCCAGCGCCGCGACGACTTCAGTGGCTCCCGGGACCAGCGAGCAGATTCTCATGGGCGGCCTCGAGCCGGTCCCCACAGGCGCGTCCGGAGGTCAGAGAGCCGGGTGTCCGCCAGCGAGTGGGTGATGGCGTCGGCTTCTCCGAGATCCTGCGCCGTGTGGGTGTTGGCGACTGCGAGCACCTTCATGCCGGCCGCGCGCGCCGCCCTGATTCCAGGCAGGGAGTCCTCAATGACCAGGCACTCGTTCGGAGTCAATGCCGGTTGCGCCGGTTGTCGATTCAATCCGGCCAGGGCGTGAAGGAAGGGGTCCGGCGCCGGTTTGCCCCGGGTCACGTCTTCGGCGCTCGTGATATGGAGAAAAGCCTTGCGGAGCCCGGCTTCTTCGAGAATCAATTCGATTTCGTTTCGCAGCGCCCCCGAGGCGATGGCGAGGGGATAATGTGCGGCGGCATCCTGGACCAGCTCGCGCACACCCGGGAAGATGGCCAGATGTTCTTTGACGGCGGACAGATAGGCCTGCGCTTTACGCTCCATCAATTCGCCCAGGAGTCCGGGCGAGGCCTGCCGCTCGTGGGATTGCAATGCAGCCAGAAAGCAGCCGCGATCGTCAAAGCCAAGGTAATCGGTGTAATACTCGCGTTCAGTCAGCGAGATAGCAATGCCCGACAGGACCCGGCGAAGGGCGGCAAAATGCAGCGGCTCGGTGTCGGCAATGACTCCGTCAAAATCAAAAATGATGGCGCGTAATCCGCTCATGGTGTTCGGGAACATCCTTGTGCGTGGGTCGCGTATACCGGATTGTCGGTCGTGCGGGCGCGGCATTATAGCAAGGGCGGGCCGCCAAAAAAAGACAACGGCTCGTTCCGCGGAGGAACGGGCCGTTGCACGAGAAGAGCGTGGCAGTCTTTTCCTTAGCGTTTCAATCTCAGACTGCGCTCAGGAATCCATCCTTTTCGGCCGTCCTGGGTCCGCACTGCGTAGACCCAGCCGTTCTTCTGATAATCCCCGTCCAGGATCGTGAGTGCGGCGCTGGCCGGCACGGTGGTGCTGGTCCTGGTGCCGACCGAATCCACAAACAGGGGCATGGGGGAGTTGGGCCGACTCGGATCAGCAATCACCGTCACGCGTTGGCCTTCTGCGAAGAGCGGACCGGCGACTCTCACCGGCGCTGGGGCTGGTTTGACGACCGGCGCGGGAACGGGGACTGCGGCGGCGGGTGCCGGCATCGGCGCCGGCGCTTCCGCGGGGGCAGGAGGCGCATTCTCAATCGCTGCAGGCGGAGGGACGGACGGTGCAGTCGCCGGCGCCGGAGCGGCCGCCGGTTTCGGGACGGGAACCGGCGGCCGCTGGGCCACCGGCTGGCTCGTCTCCGTGCTCCCTTCGAGATAGGGCTGGATAAATTGCATGGCGCCGTCGGGGTCCATGGCCACATAGGCGACGCCGCCTACCAAGAGGAGCAGAAGGATCCAAAGGAGGGGGCCTTTTTTCGATCGCTTGGGAGCACGCATCGGAGGTGCCGGAGGCGGCACGGTTTCATCCAGGTCTTCTTCGGTGAATTCCAGATCGGGCTCGGGCTGACTCGCGAACAGGAGACGCCAGTTTATCCACTCACTGCCTATCGCAGGAATGCCCGTAGATGACACCATCGGAGGACCTCCTCATTCGGAACCATAACGAGGGTCTGTCTAATCGTAGGTACTTATCACCCGTTTCCCGGCCTGTCAATTTTGTTCGGGAAAACGACGGCACGGCTGCTCTTCCACCAGGACGCGCATCGAGAGGGGGAATCACGGCGCGGTGCGAGCAACACGAAAAGCGACACGGCGACCGACTCCCGAGACACGATCGTCAGGTCGCCGAGCAGGGCGCACAAGGGCTTGCAACTTCGAACATCCTCGTTGCAGAATCGCGCACTACCGGTGTGCGGAGGCAGATGAGATCGTATCGGGAGGAGCTCTGGTTTGAAACGAACACCAGGCGCGCATATCTGAATATCACGGCGCAGGTTCAAGCCGCCGTGCGAAAGAGCGGCGTGCGCGAAGGCATGGTGCTGGTGAACGCCATGCACATCACGGCCAGCGTCTATATCAACGACGATGAAGCCGGACTGCTCTACGACTACGACACCTTCCTCGAACGGCTTGCGCCGCATGAGGCGACCTATCGCCACAACGACACCGGCGAAGACAACGGCGATGCGCACATCAAGCGCCAGGTGATGGGGCGGGAAGTGGTGGTCGCCATTACGGATGGAAAATTGGACTTCGGTCCGTGGGAGCAAATTTTTTACGGTGAGTTTGACGGGCGGCGGCGCAAGCGCGTACTGGTGAAGGTAATCGGTGAATGATCTGCCGGATCTCTTCCGGCAGGGCCGTCCCGGTCTGATCGACGAGGAACCGCATTCGCGCTTGCCACGTTCTGGAAAGTTTGGCAACATGGACAACAGGATGAACGAATACTTTGCAACCCGACCTCGCATCGACCTGGGAGGCCAGCCATGTTGAGTTGGTCACGACCGGATCCGCTGACGCGAGATTTGATCCACCTCATCAACGCCCGCCGTCACGACCACGGGGATACGGATGCCGCAATCGACACCCTGCAAGCCTTCATCGAGCAGGGGCGGGAGCAGGATTTGCTGACCGTCCTCGCCGCCCTGGACGAGGAAATGGCCGAGTGGATGTTCGACTTGGTGGCGGAGGCCTCCTGCGCCGTCATCATGGACGGCCCGGATGAAGACAAGAATGCGTATGCGCTGATGGCAGCCTTGGAGTTGCCGCTTCAGGCCAATCTGGGCCAGCCGCTTGGTTTGAAGATCGACCCCGTGGCAACCGCCGATCTGCTCCATCGGCATCTGCAGATTCCGGCCGGCGTGATTGTGCGGGTCGAACCCCGGCTGCTCACCGATGCGACGCTCGAAGGGTTGACGCTGCAAGCCTTGAACGAGCACCTCGCGAGCATCGCCGACTCCCAACGCACACAGGCCATCGCTTCCCGGCTCTACCCCCCTGTTGAAAACACGGCGTTCCTCTTTTTCCAACTGATCGGCATGCCCGATCCGGGATTGCCGGATTCGTTGGAAGAACCGGAACGGCGCGCTTTGCTCGAAGGCCTTGTCTCGCAATGCTCCGAGCTGGCCCTGGCCCCCGACACCCTTGAGGTACCTGTGTACGCGTCCTACGCGCTGTTCGATGCGCAGAATGCGGTGCGGCTGCACCGCTTGGCCGACGAAACGGCCGCCGTCTGGCGGGATCTCGATCCGATGGTGCGGGCACGCACGATCGCTCATCTGCATACGCAATGCGGGAACGGCGTGTACATGCCCGTCTGGACGGATCTCTTCGATCCGGAGCTGCCCGAAGATCACGGCCCGGTGTGGACCTCGCCGGATGTATGGGTGTTCACGGCCGATCTTCCGATCGAGTGGCCGGGAGAAATGCTGACCAATCGTCTCCTGGCCGAAGGTTGCACCCGATTCGAGAATCACATCGTCGAAGCGCCGGAGAACTGACCGGCCCCGGATCAAGGCGAAGCCGGTATCCAGCAGGCGGTGAGTGGGCGTCTTCAACGATCAGTATTCTGCTGACCGGGCGGAACCGGATACACGTCACCTAGGAGTCGCTTGGCTGGCCCATCGAGAATCGGCGCCGTCGCATTGGTGACGCTCCTCAGTTGTCTGGTCCTGGGCGGGGTCTGGGGCCTCGTCATTTTTATCCTGCCGCAGAGCGACGATCTTCCGGAGGCCGGGCCGAGGTCCATTCCGCCGGCTCCGGTGCCCTCTCCTTCAGCTACGAGCCTACCTGGCGGGACTTTGCCGGATGCGTCTCCTCAGCCTGTCCCAGTGGAGGCAGAAGTGCCGATCGTTCAATTGGAATCGTCACCCCAGCCCATGGCCGAGACCGTGCCTGTGCCGTTCGGACAAGAGGTCAAGTGCGATTTCGAAATGGAGGCGCTCTGTTCAGAGGAGGAGGGGGAGCGGCAGGCCTGCTTGCAACGGAAGGCGGCTCAACTCTCCGCTCCCTGCCGGCCGATGCTGCGCGAGAAACTCATACGGATGAAAGAAACCAGGCAGCAACTTCGCGCCGCTTGCGAGGCGGACCGGCGACGGTTTTGCCGTGATGTGCCCTTAGAGGGCGGGGCGATGCTGCAGTGCTTGGAATCGCATGCCCAGGAAGTGTCGGACCAGTGTTTTCAATTCCTGCCGAAGCGCGGACGCCTTCTCAACTAGCTGGTTATTGACAACCGGCCTGCAAGGCTAGGCCGCGCTGCTCCTCACCTCGCGCAGCAGAAAGCGCATCGTAATACCGGCCACTTCGACCACATCGCCGCTGCGGAGCGCGTGCTCCCCCTGAACCGGGCGGCTATTGACGAGGATGCGTTTCCCGCTATCCGTCTGGCTCACCACATAGCCGTTGCCACGGCGGCTGATCATCGCCGCAGTTTTCGGAGCAAACCAGCCGGTGAGGGTGATGACGGCATCATCCTGCGCGCCGACCAGCGAGACATGTTTGGTTAGGTGATACTGAGACTGACCGGTCTTGCCGGAAAGGATTTCCACCATGCCTACCTTGCGTCCAGGAGGCGGAGACTCACCTCCGGACTGGCGCGAGACCACCATCGTTTTGTCGGCGACCAGCGCCTCGCTGACGATCGCCGGTTCCGCCGCGGGCGCCTGCTTCTCACGGAAGATCAGACGGTGCGCCCCGAAGCGGATGCTGTCGGCGTCCTGGAGCTGCCGCCGGTCGATCTTCTGTTCATTCACGAAGGTGCCGTTGGTGCTGCCGAGGTCCTCAAGGAAGAACACTTCCTGTATTTTGACGATTCGCGCATGGCGGGCGGAGACGGCAAGATCTTCCAGGCACAGGTCGTTGTCCTGCTTGCGTCCGATCGTAAAGGGCGTGCGGGCAACCTCGCATTCTCTGGTGCCGCCGTGCGGCGCCTTCACGAGGAGTGTGGGTGATGCTGGGTAGTGCTGAGACATGGGCGCTCCTTAAACGGATTTCTGTGTGGGGTGGGCAAACAGCTGCATGCAGAGGCGATTCCAGAGGCCCGTATTCCGCTGCGTCATGATGGCCACGATGACGGTGGCGTTGTCGGTGCCGCCCGCGGCATTCGAGAGAGCGATGAGCCGGTCCGAGATTGCCTGCGGATCGGACGATTCCTGGGTGACGCGCAGGATCGCGTCAGCGGACACTCCGGCGGTCAATCCGTCCGAACAGAGCAGCAGGAGATCGCCGTTCAAGACGGGGAGTTCTCCCAATTCGACATCCACCAGGGGGTGCACGCCGACTGCGCGGGTCAGCACATGCCTGTGGGAGACGTGCGCCGCGTCGGCCGCGGCCAGGAGGCCGGACTGCACCTGCTCCTGGACCAGCGAATGGTCCACGGTCAGCAGCTGCACGGCCTGGTCGCGAACCAAATAGAGACGGCTGTCGCCGACATGGGCGATCGAGAGAATCGGCCCGACGAGCCAGGCTGCTACCACCGTCGTCCCCATGCCCGCGCAGTCGGCGCGTCGCGCCGACTCCTGATGCACCCTATGATTGGCCAGACGCACGGCGCTTGCCAGCCGGTTGGTCGCGGCTGAAAACTCAGGACGTGCGATCCCAATCAGCGGGAGGGACGGGTCGGCGCCGGATTCCTCCAGGTGATGAGGAATGATTTCCACGGCGCGGCTGCTGGCGATTTCTCCGGCACGATGGCCGCCCATGCCGTCGCAGACGATGAAGAGGCCGGCGGCGGGATCGACATGAAAACGGTCTTCGTTGTGGCGGCGGATCAGGCCGACATCCGAGACTGCTCCATGTGTGACGTGCCAGGAGTGCATGGCGGGGTTATCTCGGCATCACCTGGAAGACATCGCGGAGGTCCTGCGCCATGTCGCTGGCGTGACGGTAGCGGTTCGGGATCTCTTTCTGCAGCGCTCGATCCACAATGCTTTGGACCCGCGTCGGCAGGTCGCGGCGGTATTTGAGCAGCGGGGCATGCGGGGCCTTGGCGATACGCATGACCAGCGCGGGCATGTTCTCGGCGTCGAACGGCCGTTCTCCGGTCAAGAGTTCGAAGAGCACGATGCCCAGCGAGAAGACATCGGACCGGCCGTCCACATCTTTGCCGGTGGCCTGTTCGGGCGACATGTACCGCGGCGTCCCGACAATCATGCTGCTCTGAGTCTTGGAGGCGCTGGCCATCTTGGCGATGCCGAAGTCCATCACTTTTACGAGGCGCTGTTTCAAGATCATGATGTTCGGGGGCTTCACGTCGCGGTGGATCACGCCCTGACTGTGAGCATAGTCCAGCGCGTCGGCGACGGTCGCCACGATCTGTAAGGCCTGCTTGGCCGGCACCAGCGTCGATTTCTGGCAGTAGCAGTTGAGCAGCGCCCCTTCGAGATACTCCATGGCGATGTAGGCCAGCCCCTCCTGCTCGCCGGCGTCGTAGACGGTGACGATATTGGGGTGCGAGAGCCGCCCGGTCGATTCTGCCTCGCGGAAGAACCGGTCCCGAAATTCTTTCAGTTCTTCTTCCTTGTCGATGTCGTCCAGCCGCATGGTTTTGATCGCGACGAAACGTTGGATCGTGGGGTCTTTCCCCAGATAGACGACACCCATGGCTCCGCGACCGAGTTCTTTGACCACCTGGTACCGTCCCAATGTGGCAGGCACGCTCCCGCCGTTGCGCACGACTACCGTGCCGTTTGCGCGGGTCTGGGCGGGGGAGACAGTTTCGGCGGCCACGGGCGGATCGTCGGCTTCGTCCGCTTGCGCCTCGTCTGCTTCGACAGGCCGGCGGCGCGGGCGCCCGGCAAAGGCCCTGGTCAGGGCATCGACATGCCGGACCCAGGCGAATGTCAGCCAGGTGGCCGAGCCGATGAGGCCGCCGGTGACCAGCCAGTTGTAGAGCGGTTGTTTGGGCTGGCCGAGCACCGGAATCGCGTGCACATCGTAGGCACGGAAAGCCATGAGTAGGATGAGCAGGAATGCGGACGGGAACAGGATGGCGCGAAAAAACGTTTGTCCCCTGCCATTATGCTGCAGATCGCGCCTGGCCCGCGACGCGGCGAACCAGATCATGAGCAGACAGATGCCGTCCGCGACAAACCGCACGGCCTGCGCGGCGTTCATGCCCAAGGGCTCGATGAAGGTATGCATAAACAGCGGGAGGGTGGCCAGAAACGGCCCCACCAGAATCGCGAGGATAATGACGATCAAATAAGGACCGATCCAGCCCCAGGATGTGGTCATGTGTTGGCGTGGCGCGTGGTTGTGTTTCAGTGTAGCGGAAGGTCCCTAGGTGTCAATGAAACGAGGGAATCATGCATCGATAGGGCAGGGCGAAGGCCTGCCCTTGATGGGAGCGAGATGTGAGAGGCGGGGGCGAGGTGTCTTAGGAAAGGGTGGCGGCTTTTCTGAGCGGGTCGAGCAGTTTCTCGGAGACCTTCAATTGGCCGCGCCCGATCCCGACTTCAATATCCGGCTTGGTGACCCCATGAAAATCGCTGCCGCCCGTCACCAGGAGATCGCATTGTTTGGCCAGGTCGAGGTATTCGGTGGTTTGGCTAGGCGTATGGGTGCTGTAATGCACTTCAATGCCTCCCAATCCTGCGGCTTTCAGCTCCCGGACCAAACCGCGTAAGCCATCCGCCGAGGTTCTCACCCAGGTGGGGTGGGCGAGGACCGGCACGCCGCCGGCTTCGCGAATCCATCGGACGGCTTCGGCCGGCTCGGGCAATTCGCGGTCGACAAAGGCCGGGCGGCCGTTTGCCAGGTACCGGTCGAAGGCTTCTTTCGCCGAGGTCACGAATTTTTTGTCCATCAGGAGTCGGGCGATGTGGGGCCGCCCCACGGATTCCGTGCCTGCCAGGGCGCGCACGTCCTCATAGGTGATGGGAATGCCCAGCTCGTTGAGGCGTTGGACGATTTTGGGATTGCGCAGGTGACGGCTGTCGCGCAAGGTGCTCAGACGTTGGGCCAACAGCGGATCGGTCCAATTCAAAAAATAGCCGAGGATGTGAAGCTCGCTCTCCCCGAGCCGTGAGCTGATTTCGACGCCGGGAATCACCTCGATGCCGAGTTCTTTCCCGATGGCAGTCGCTTCGGGAATGCCCTCGACAATGTCGTGGTCGGTGATGGCGAGCGCGGTGAGGCCGGCCTGTTTGGCAAATGCCATGACCTCGCGCGTGGAAAAACTGCCGTCCGAATGGGTCGTGTGCAAATGGAGATCGATCCGGCTCATGGTGAGGTATCAGACCCCGTTTTCTGCGCGACTAATCGCGCGGTATAGCATGGCCCGCTGCCATGGCCTCCGTCATGTTCGCCCTCATCGTAATGGAGTACGCGCAAGGGAGACGTCAGACGGAGGAGTTCGTTCTGAGCCAGGCAGAATTCCCATCGGCGCGGATGCTGATGGCGGAAGTAATTGTCGATGGTGAAGGTTTCGTACAGCAGGATGCCGTTCGGTTTTAATGCGTCGATGATGACGGGAAACAGGGGACGATGCAGGTAAAAAAAGACGACGACGGCATCATAACATTTCTGGCCTAAGCTGGGCGGGCGGTCCGTAGAGGCTTCCAAATCGAGTACGCGCGTCGTGAGGCCGGAGAGATGCCGCGCTCCCGCGGCGGCCTGCAATGCGGTCAAAGCCTCGCTGTCCCGATCGATGGCGTCAACCTGCGATCCTTGGGCAAGGAGGTACAGCGCATTGCGCCCGCGCCCGGCGGCGACATCCAGCACGTTGCCGTTGGGCAGACGCGCGAATTGTTGCAGAAGAAACGGCGCGGGGCCCGGCTGCAGGCTCTTTGCCTGGTGCGCGGCGCGTGTCCGTTCGAACCGGATGCCGACCGAACCGGCCACCATGGCCAGCGGGGCGTGAAGTTTTCTGATCCAGAGGCGTACGCGATCGATCGGGAATTCGACGAACAGCATCCCGACCAGCTGCTCCGCCAGGGTTTCCAGGAGCCGACAAGTCAGGGTGGTGCTCAGGGCCACCACCCGCTCCGCCACCCGGGCATAGTCGACCGTCTCGTCCAGACGATCAGAAAGCGCCGCAGATTCCACCGCCGCCTCCAGGTCGAGATCCACCGCGATCAGTTGCGGCTTCCGGCGTTCTTCTTCCGTCACGCCGCAGCGGCCGTAGAACTCTAGGCGTTCGATCATGATGCGTTCTGCCATGGCGGCATTGTCGTGGATGGGCTTTCGGGCTGTCAAGCAAAGCGGGAGCGGATCGCTCCTAGAAGCGGGCGGTGAGACGTTTGGCGAGCCCATTCGCCGGCGAGAGGGCTCGGCGGGCGGTGGCGACGATCGTCGTGAGAGAAACCCTGCTTGTGATGTCCTGAAGCAGGCGTCCGCCCGCAATGCGCAGAAGCTCGACCAGTTCCCCCACGGTCGGTTGCGCGGGTCGGCCCAGACGAAGGTGCTTCAATTCCGCCTTGTAGACCTTGCGGCGGCGCCGGGTCGCATGGATGGCCAGGGCCGCGACGACGGTCAGCAGCAACGGATTCGAGGGAATGGAGAACAGCCACCGCCACCATTCATAGAGGGCAAGCGCGGCCAGGCAGAGGGGCAGCGACAGCACATCGACCCATGCGGATTGCAGCGCGCGGATCTGTTCGTCTATCGATTGACCGGCAAGCCGGCGGGGAATCATCGGCAAGGACGTGCGACGGTTTTTCGAGTTGAACCAGCGCGCGGGGAGAAACATTTCGGGTACCTCCTGTGGTGACCACATCACCTTCAGGCGGCATTGTAGGGCAGGTTGCGCGATCGGAATAGAAAAGACGGAATTTCTGCAGCGAGCGAAGAGGTGAATCGTAGTCCGTGCTCTACGTTGAGCCGGCCGAGCGAGGCGAGAACGCCGCTGGCGGACTTTTTCAACATCCTGCTAGCGGTCTGCGCGCGTCTTCACGGTATGCGCCAGAGATAAGGGGTGAGGTAATAACACAAGACGGAGACGATCACGCCTGAGACCGCGCCGATCAAACCGCGCACAAACAGCCCGACGAAAGGCAGCAGGAACACGATGAGGATCATGACCACCGCGACGGGTTTATGGCGTTCGTAAAACGCCGTGCGCCGCGCGTTCGTGAGCGATTCCGAGAAGGAGAGGGCGGGCTTGCCGGTCATGGGGTCTTTGCCTATTCCAATTCGCGTGGATTGCGTGTATGAACGGGGCACTCATGCCGGTGCCGTCGGACCATTCATTTATCACAGGAGGCTGGTTATGGCGAAGGGGATGCAACAGAAAAAGACGACCAAGAAGAAACCGGCCAAGACCCTCATGGAGAAGCGGGCGGAGAAAAACGCGAAGAAGGGGCGCTGACTCACCCAATCGTTCACGCCGTCGCTTGCATGCCCGGGAAGGCCGTGCGATCCTGGTTTTCGCGGGATGCAAGCCCATGGCCGATAGGTGAAAATAGAAGGCCGGGTGCCCGCCGTTCTCCTCCACTCAACGCAGCCGTTGCAAAATTCCCTCGGCGACGACCGAGCTTGGATCTCCTCCCACGATCAAATCCTTGTCGCCGAAGTGGGAGGCCGTTCGCGTCGTCACCCGCATATTCAGCCCTTCCGGCACCAGGGTGTATTCAAACAGGGCGGCTTCCTGCCGTTGGTCCATATAGCCCTGGCTCGCCCGTTCGAAGGAACCGATAATGCTGACTGAGAGCCGTCCCTGCCCCTGCTCGAAGCGTTTGACCACCATCCGTTGCACGCCGCCGCCCTGGGGCACATATTCCACCGTTTGTCCGACGTGCGACAATTCAATCTGCCTGGCGACCCCCTTGTTGTTCGTATAGGAATAGAGGGGCAAACCCTGCGCGCTGAAATCGATTTGGACTTCAGCCCGGCTGCCGTCCGCGCTGGTCAGCACACCTTTCCATGCGCCGGTCAATTCCGCCGCTTCCGTCGAGCCCGAGACGGCACGTACACAGACAATGATTGCGATCGCGAGATGCTTCATGGTCATGAGCCGGGCCTCCTCTGCGATGGATGGTCGCGCGCCGGGCCGTTTCTACAGGCTGAACGGCTGCTGCCGGAGAAAGCGCGCCGCCGCCCCGAGCGTAAACAGGTTGGGCGACTGGCTGTCCGGGAGTCCCGCCTTGACCGCCGCGTGGAACTTGGCATAGTTGCCGCGATACTTCCCGTGGTTCCAGACATTCAATACTTGCTCGGTGAATGCGCCGTTCTGCTCGCCATCCATGGAGGTCTGATTGTCCTGGCAGCCGGAGATGAGGAGCACCGCGGGCTTGAAGGTTTTGGCGATGGCCGTCAAGCGCGGGCTCACGGCCAGTTGGGCGAGCACACTATCTGGGTCCGCCACAGAGGCCTTGCCGGCCGCTTTCGCGACGTTGCGCTGCAAGGTGTCGTAGAACTGCCGGTGCTCGCGATAGGTGCGGAGGCCGACGGAGATCGGCATCATTTTCGAACGCCGGACCGATGCGGCGGGATCGAACTGGGGAGGCCTGTTGCGGGTGACGGTGCCGCTATGGCAGCTGTCGGAGAGCACCAGGATTCGCACGCCCGCCGCGAAGCGGCTCAATTCGAAATATAACTCGTCGTCGATGAGCTGGCCGTCATAGAGGCACCAGGTTTCGTCCTGCTTGTCCGCTTCCTCGCCCGTGACGTCGGGCACCTGACCGCCGTGGCCTGAATAGGTCAGAAAAAAGAGGTCGCCTTTCCGCAACTGCTTCGCGGCCTTGCGCATCGCGGCCAGCATTTTCGCGCGGGTGCCTTGCTTGGTCAGCAGCACGGTGGACTTCATGCCCTGCGATGTGGCGATCGCCGCCATATCCTTGGCGTCGAACTCACAGGCGGCCAATTCGCCGCTCCAGCCGCCGTAGGCGGCGGGGCTTACGGCGTTGAGGCCGATGTGTAAGGACATCGCTTTGGGCTTGCCGGTCGATGACGACGTAGTGGTTTTTGCCATAGGTGTCTCCTTGGTCGGCGGGCCTCTGTTGTCCAGGTGAAAATGATGAGCAGACGATGGCGGTACGGTAATCGTTACGAAAGAATCTGTCAACCGAGCTTCATGGAAAATACTGGTATTTGAAGCGGTTCAATCCTGTTAGGCCTCCAAGCTCGACCTGTACGGCATGCCCCAATCGGCCGAAGCCTCCATGCCTGATCCGCAGAAAAAAATAATCGCAGACCACTCAGGACTGTGACCCCGGATGTCACGCCGCAGTGTTAGGGTCGGCAGGCAAGACGGGGAGCTGATGGCCGATGCCTGATGGTCCGAGCGGGAAGGTCCCACGAGAGACGCGTCACGAAATGGAGGCCCTAGGCATTTCCCTTGGTGCTGGTGTCTGATTTTGCGCGGGACGAGCGTCCCAGTTCTTGCTACAGTGCGCTGCCCGTTCGGAGGAACACATGGCATGGAATGAAGAGGGGCGGATCAGGTGCCGGTTCCAATTCACCTGTCCTCAACAATGGAGCCGGCTTCAGCCGACGGACAAGGACGGGGTGCGGCATTGTCCGGCATGCAACCAGGACGTGCACCTCGCCCTGTCGGAGGCAGACGTGCGGCGGCACAGCGACGAAGGCCGATGCATTGCGGTGCCGGTGGCGCGGGAGGATGAGGCCGCCGATGCCGATGAGCCGTGCTGGGTGGTGGGGCTGATGGAGAGGCCGTATAACGCAGAGTCAGAAGTGTAAGAACGGTTTGCTGAACACAGAGCGCTGCATCCAGCCGCGGCAGGCAGTCGGCAAGAGGAGGAGCACGATGGACCCGCGAGCCATGAATCGCCGCAGCCTCTGTAAGGCACTCGTCGCCTTTGTCATGACTGCATTGTCCAGCTCGCCCAAGCGCGTGGTGGCTGAACCGGGAGTGCTACCAGCATCGGGGGATAGGCGAGCTAGTGGAATTCAGCAAAATAAACGAAAGCTCGTGGTCTGTATTCTCAGACGCCAATCCCCGAGCAGGTGCGTGACGTTTTCAGGGAGCGCGAGGGGAACGAGAATGAGTCGAGAAAAAGATGCGACAGTGTGAGGTGAAATATTTATCTCATTGGGTAATCCGAGTATCAGATCTGAGGTCTATCGATGGTAACTATTGATCTAGCATTCATCATCATGGGGAGTCGAGTTCCGGTCGATCATGGCTACGCACTCTTCGCGGCGGTCAATCGGCTTGTGCCTGAATTGCATGATGCCCAAGACATTGGGCTGCATCCCATTCGTGGACAGTTCGATGGCAATGGGTGTTTGGTGGTATCGCCTACATCGCGGCTGATTGTTCGCGTACCGGCTGACCGGATTCACGAACTTTTGAAGTTGTCGGGCAAGACGCTGGATGTGGATGGGCATCGGTTTCGGGTAGGTGTTCCGGAGGTGCGGACACTGAGACCGGCCGCGGCGCTCTTTGCGCGCTTGGTAACGATCAAAGGGTTCTTGGAAACTGAGGCGTTTATCAATGCGGCTAAGCGCCAATTGGAGACTATAGGGGTGACAGCCGCTCTTCAATTAGGCGAACGCCGAACGTTTCGGATCAAGGACAAGCAAGTGGTCGGTTTTGAGCTGCTCGCTTCGGAGTTGGACGCAGAAAGCTCAATCAAGCTCCAAGAAGTCGGTATCGGCGGACGGCGGCGGATGGGATGTGGGGTGTTTGTGCCTGCAAGGAGATAGAGGTCAATGGTTCGGCATGGCGTCGAGAACACCTTCAAACGTCTCTTAGCTAAGAGCAGTGTCTCACCAAACGATCCCAAGGATCGAGAGACGCTTCCTCGTCACATACAAGACGTGGTGGAGACGGCTAAGGCTCTTGTGGAATCCATCGGTGATCAGTCGCTGCAATCGCTGGAGCTGAGAGAGCCTTACGATGTTAAGGCCTTGCTGGCCGCTGTGGCCCGTGGAGCTTTCCTTCATGACCTGGGAAAGGCTAACCACCAGTTCCAACGGATGATACGCGCCAGTTCCAGACAGTGTCAGGCACTTCGCCACGAATGGATCAGTGCATGGCTTCCGCTCCAATTCGGAGATATGGACCAGTGGATCTTTGCTGGGTGTGAGGAATCGGTGCGGTGGTCGGCGCTCTTCTCGGCACTCGGACATCACCTACAAATCGAAGATGGGTCCTCAATCACCGATCGTAGCGGTAGCGGTGACGACAAGGTTGTTCTCTTGTGTGATCACCCTGATTTTCAATCGTGTTTGCTCGTGGCTCGCAACAGCATGGGATTGTCGAACCCGCCAAAGCAGCAGCGCTTAGAAATCGATCTTCTGAACCGACCGCTTGGAACATTGCGCAGTTGGTTGGTCGATGCGCAGGGCTGGTACGAAAGAGCGGACCCTGACATGCGACGCTTTGTTGCGCTTGTCAAAGCAATGGTGATCGCAGCCGATGTCGCTGGCTCAGCTGTGCCCAAACAGGGAGATGATCCAGTGAGATGGACAGGAGAGGTGCTCCGGCGGGTCTGCACGGAATGTGACCTAAATGGCATTGTCCAGACAAAACTTGCCGCGCACCGCCCTCGTGATTTTCAAAACGAAATGGCACAGAGCGAAAGTCAGGTGACCTTCGTGAAGGCTGGTTGCGGAAGCGGCAAAACCGTGGGCGCCTATCTTTGGGCCGCTCGCTACGCTGCTGGACGAAAATTGTTCGTTTGCTATCCCACAACTGGAACGGCCACTGAGGGATTTCGTGATTATGTGATTCCCAGCGAAATGGACAGGCAAAGCGCGCTGCTTCACAGTCGTAGCGAGGTAGATTTGGAAGACCTCTTGGAGACACAGGAGAATGATGTACTTGAACGAGTGACACGGATGGGAGCCTTAGCCGCGTGGGATGTGCCGCTCGTTATCTGCACAACCGACCAGGTTTTAGGCCTTATTCAGAACAACCGAAGGGCACTCTTCGCCTTTCCGTCCATCGGCAATGGAGCGTTTGTGTTCGATGAGATTCATCAATACGATGACAGACTGTTTGGTGCACTATTACGCTTTCTCAATACATTTCGAGGTGCTCCGACTTTGCTCATGACGGCTTCACTTTCGGAGTCTCGGCTCCGGGCAATTGAGACAGTGCTCACCCGGCGAGGGACGAAACTCCGGATCATCGAGGGGCCAACTGATCTAGAGCAACTCGAACGGTACGAATTGCAAGGTCCGTTTGACGAACCTCCCTGGGAAACTGTTGAGACAGCACTCACTCAAAAAGGAAAAGTGTTGTGGGTGGCGGATACTGTGGACCGTGCAGTGAGATTTGCGCAGGAGGCGATAAAGCGAGGATTTCAAACAGTTCTGCCCTACCACAGCCGCTACCGTTACGGCGATCGAGTGAAGAAGCATGACACTGTTGTCAGCGCTTTCAAGGATGACTCGACAGGACCGGTCCTGGCGGTAACAACTCAAGTCTGTGAGGTTTCACTCGATCTCTCTGCGGGTCTCTTAGTAAGCGACTTGGCACCGGTGCCGGCCATCATTCAGCGTTTAGGAAGACTCAACCGCCGCGTAACGCCAGAAAATCCTGGGAAGCCTTGCACAGCGATCATTCTGGAACCAGGGAGATCCTTTCCATATGAGAAGGAGGATTTGGATACTGCCAGGCAGTGGCTCAAAAGCCTCGATGGGAGTTCGGTATCACAACGAACACTCTCCCTTGCTTTCGAAAAGATAGCGCAAGTTCTGACAGTTCTTCCTGTCGAATCGGCGTGGCTCGATGGCGGCCCCTTCAGTAAGCCAGCTCCGCTGCGCGAGGCTGACGCTACGATTGCGGTGGTTCGTGCTGAGGATGAGGCAGCATGCGTTGACAGGAATGGGCGTCCGATTTCGAGGGAGGTCATGCGGTACGCGATACCGATGACGGTTGGCCCAGTGGCGAACGAAATTGCCAGCTGGAAGCGATTAGGCTTCGTCTTTGTCGCACCTGAGGGACGAATCGTCTATTCGGAGGAGTGGGGGGCGCAATGGGCGAAAAAGTGAAGAGAGCGAAAAGCCAAGAGAACGGCAACGGGTTAGTTACGATCAACCTCTTCGGTCTCGGCATGACAGCACTCCACAAGATCGGCCTCGCTGGTCTATGGATGACCTTGAAAGCGCTTGAGGCTGATGAAGCAGCGATGCGGCGGCTTCAAAAGACATGCGGATCATGGGAGCGAACTGAGGCTTCTGTCACGTTGCGTTGGAAGGAGAAACCGGAGCTTTTCTTCAGACAGCTTTTCGAGGAGTCGTTCAAGATCGATAAGAATGGATTACTTTGGTTCGTTGCGCTTGGTGAGCCGGCAAACCATCCACAGCATGCTGTTGTGCTCCAAGAAACTGTGCTGGGTTCGTTCTTGCAGCATGGTCAAACGAGGAAAGCTGACAAAGCTCAGGAGCCACGAGGAAATATTTCTGTAAGAGTCGACGAGTCTCCTCTCGTTCTGAGATTCCGCAAACTCACGTGGTACGCCCATCAGGACTCCAAGTTTTCACCTCTGTCGGTCAATCCTCTCGCGGGATGGCATTTCCCTGGAGGGGCTGTGCGGCATGTTGGGCTTGGCCAGGAATCGACCGCACTTCAAGAGCCACCAGGCCGCGCACTGGCGCTTCGCTATGCCCCGGTCGGCGCGATCTATTTGGAGCTTCGCCGCCGAGGCGGTGGGGTGAGACCACAATACGCTCTCGTGCTTCCGGAGATTCGCAATCTTGAAAGGTATGCACGGGCGCGCGCCAGTTTCCTGAAGTTTGGCGCCAAACAGTTATACGCGTCAGGCACTGCTGAAGCCGGTCTTCGAGTCCTATCGGAGCTTCACGCAGCGGAAATGTTAGAAGACATAGGCTCGGCATTCTGTCGGGTGATTTCTTTTGGAATTGTCCCCTGGTCGAAGCAGCAAAAGACCCGGGTCGAAATTTTCACCGTTCAAGTTGGATCAGAATCAGCGCTTCGAACGTTCGCCCTCTGCCGCCAATTCTTTGAACCACGACTTGTGAAGCCTCTAGAAGGTAACCCGTTCTGGGATGTCCCGCAGGTGCCAGATTTGGTGGCTCTGAACCTCAGTGAGGGGCGCCAATGGTGGGATGGATTTGGGGATTTTGTGGGCGACCAAGAGCGCCGAGATCATGTCTTTGGGTACATGCGAGATAAGAAAACAAACAAGGTTGTAAGAATGTTGCAGGGTGAGAAGGGAGGGTTAGCCAAAATGGTCGAGAAGGAACAAGCATTGCCTGATGGACCTGAGCGCATGTTCGTGATGGCATGCCACGAAGCATTGCGAAGGCACATGGGGAAAAAGTTTGCCCGTCCTGGCGGCGCCGATTGGGGAAATGAATTTGAAAAGATGCGAGTCTCGATTGCGCGTTGTAAAAACGCGGCCACTTTTCGAGAAAGCATCACCGACTTCTGGGCTCGCGGGGGATCCTTGCACAAAGGAGAAGACACGTTACTGAAGGCGAACGCATCCTGGTGGCAGGACGTTATGCCGTTCCTAGACGAAAAGAATTGGCGAAAAGCAAAGGACCTTGCGCTATTAGCGCTTGCCTCTTACCCGGGGACCAAAGACGAACTCGGAGTTAAGGCTGCAAACCAGATTCCTGCGAAGGGAGGAAAGTAAACATGAGCAAGCATTTGTTCGGTCTCATCGTAACCCCCCACGGTACGGCTGCCAACAATCGTGGTGAAAATGAAGGGAATATCACCACCCTTCAGAAAATCCTCTGGAACGGCGAAGTGCACACCACGGTTTCCGCAGAAGCGATCCGTTGGGCCATCCGCTACTATTGGCAGCGATCAGGGAAGAAGGTGAACCGCGTGTGGGATGAAGAGGCAAACGATCACAAGTGGCAGGATGAGGATTGGTTGCCTTGGACTGATCCGCAGGGTAAGGGGAAAGGAAAAGAGACGTATATTGATGATGATGTGTTGGGATTCATGCTGGCCGAAGCAGGAAAAGCAGAGGGAAATGAGGAGGAAGAAGGTGATGGAAAGAAAAAACGGAGGGTCAAGGGGACCTGTGACAAACGGCGGGGTGCTCTTGAAGTGACTCGGGCATTGTCGCTTACGCCATTTACCGGTGATATTACTTTCAACGCGAAGAGTGGGGAGAAAACCTCAACAAGCCTTTACGGTACCGAAGTCCACGCCACGAGATATCAGTACGGCTTTGCGCTGACACCGGAGTCGCTCCGCGAGAAATCGCGCGTCCTTGATGTTGTGGATGCGGTCGTTGACCTTGCTGAAGTTGCAGGAAACCAAAGCCGGTTTTTATATGACTTCTCGCCCGATGGTGTAATTTTTCGCCTGACCGATGATTTCGCCCCCCGTCTTCTCTATGGGTTCAGGCTAGACTCGACTGGTCAGTTAACACTCCCTGAGATTATGCACCGGGTAACCGCAGGCGATATCACCCCTACGGAACTCGTCGTGGGAGGTCCGATCGCCGACCTTAGTGACGGCAAGAAGCTGAAGGAAAAAGGTGCCTTTGTTCATGCTGGCGTGAAGGCTGCGGCCGAGGAGGCGAAGCGTCGAATACGGGAGTCGCTTAAACTGAAGTGAAAGGGCAGTCCATGGATATCCTCCATCTGTATGTTTCGGTGCCAGTCGCTGGATTTCGGGTAGCACAGGCACGAGAGTATTGGGAAACCTATCCCTGTCCACCGCCTTCGACTGTCTATGGGATGCTACTTTCCCTTGTTGGAGAACCCAACCGCCTAGTACACCAGGGCGCTGAACTTGCCATTGCCCTGGTTGCCGAGCCGCTACACTCTGTCGTTCTTCGGACGCTTTGGCGCGTCAAGGATGCGAAAGCGGGTCCTGGTCTGAGGAATAATAAGCGCCCTGATTTTCAGAAACTCCTATCCAATATGCAGTTGTCGGTTTGGGTGCGCCGGGGAAATGAAAAGAATGAAGCTAAAACATTATTGGAGCGATTGGAAGGGGCCTTAGTTTGTCCAGAAAGCGTGGTGCGCCATGGAGGTCTATCACTGGGTGAAAGCACACATCTCGTAGATGAAGTGCGTCGATGGCAGGCGAGAGACTCCAAGCTCGGCCGGGTTCTTCTATCTGATGATCGAGGTGATCTTAGTCTCCCTGTCTGGCCTGATCACGTAGGTTCTGCGGGAACGCGCTGGGCGCAGTTCAGGCTGCAAGAAACCACCATTACCGCCCAACCTCCTGAACGAGCTTGGGTAACGATCTGTGCGTCAGCGTGAGTTATGGCCGCTGAATCTCTAGTACACGAACCCCTCATCCGCGTGATGGCCCTGCACGCGCTCGCGTATTGCGAGCGGCTCTTCTATCTGGAAGAGGTGGAGGAGATTCGCATTGCCGATGCAGCCGTCTATGCTGGACGGCGCTTGCATGAAGAGCTGGCGGCGGACGAGGGCGAGATCGTGAGCCTGGTGCTGGAGAGTGAGACGCTCGGCCTCAAAGGCAAGGTGGATTGCCTGCGCCGACGGGATGGTCAGTTGATTTCCTATGAGCACAAGCGTGGAAAGTCTGCCAAAGGTGAGAATGGCCCTGAGCCCTGGCCTAGCGACCGGCTCCAAGTCTGTGCCTACACGCTGTTGGTCGAAGCACATCTGAGCGCAACCATTAAAGAAGCACGCATCCGCTACCATGCCGATAAGGTGACGGTACGGGTTCCGGTGGATGAGGCCGCGCGTGAGGATGTCCACAAGGCTGTTGCCCGCGCGCGGGCGTTGCGCCAATCGGTGGAACGACCTCCGATCACAGAGAATGAACGCCTCTGTGGGAGGTGCTCCCTTGCGCCGGTGTGCTTACCGGAAGAGGAACGCTTGGCGCGTGACGAAGAACGCGAACCGATCCGATTGTTTCCACCGGATCGCGAACGTCAATCGTTACATGTGACAGAGCACGGATCTCGATTGACCAGGGCCGGCGATCGGTTGGTCGTAGTTCCCCGTGAAGGCGATAAAATCGCATTCCCCATTCGCGACATCGGTGAAGTGGTCATCCATGGCCACGCCCAGGTGACGACGCAGGCCATCCATCTTTGTGCTCATCATGACGTGGGGTTGCACTGGCTGACGGGTGGAGGCAACTATGTCGGCGGGTTGGTCGCGGGGCCCAGTCCCGTTCAGCGACGAATCCGACAGTATGAGGCGCTGCGTGATCCTGGTCTGGCGTTTCGTCTTGCCAAGCGGCTTGCGCTCGCCAGGGGTGCCAGTCAGCTTCGGTTTCTACTTCGTGCCTCGCAGGGGAGCGACCGGGAGGCAAACGGGGTCCAGAAAGCTGTCGTAGCGATCCGCATCGCGCTGGCCGCGATGAATCATGTCGAGGGGATTGATTCCTTGCGAGGCCATGAGGGTGAAGCTGGTCGCGCCTACTTCTCAGGCCTTCCCGGCATCTTGCGGCAGGATTTAGATTCCCGTCTTGCCTGCACAGGCCGGTCGCGGCGGCCGCCGCAAGATTGTTTCAATGCATTGCTGAGTTTTGGCTACTCGCTACTATACAAGGATGTGCTGCAGGCCATCGTAGCAGTCGGTTTGGAGCCGGCGTTTGGTTTCTATCATCAACCACGGTCGGCGGCGCATCCGCTCGTCCTGGATGTTATCGAAGAGTTTCGCGTACCGATGTGGGACATGCCGGTGGTGGCGTCGCTCAATCGTCTGCAATGGGACCCGGAAGCGGATTTCGCCAAAGCCGGCCCTCAAGTATGGCTCAGCGAGGCGGGTCGGAAGAAAGCCATCGAAGTGTACGAGCGGCGCAAGGAAGATCAGTGGAAGCATCCAGTGACCGGCTATTCATTGTCCTACGCCCGCCTCATCGAGCTGGAGGTGCGTCTTTTGGAGAAAGAATGGGCAGGGGAACCTGGCCTGTTCGCTCGACTGCGATTGCGATGAAATTATGGGAGAGGATCGAGCGTGGTATCTGATCTGCTATGACGTCCGCGACCCCAAGCGGTGGCGGCGGGTGTTTAAGCTCCTCAAGGGCTATGGGCATAGTCTCCAATACTCGATCTTTCGCTGTCGGTTGACCCGACGCCAGAGCGAGCAATTGCGGTGGGAATTAGCGACTCTGCTCGATCCTGTGGATAGCCTGATGGTTGCAAGCCTGTGTCCTGGTTGTGCATCACGCCTTGAGATACAAGGTGATGGCCAGAAGAACGACTGGACCTGTGAGCACGAGAAGTTCAAGGTGTTATGACACGTGAATGCAGCGGCTATTCAGGTATTCACGAATGGTGTGAGTTGAGAACGCATGGTCTACCGCAAAGCATTGAATGGGCAACGAATTATTTCAGGAGGGCGAATCGACAATACGTGAATCGAGTGATTGCTCCGGGATTCTCAACACTTAGGGCTAGAGCGGAAGGGGACTAGATCGCCAGAAGGAAAAGAAATGCCGAGGGTTCAAAGATGCATGAAATGGTTCTGGTGGAATTCAGTTTTGACGCCCGCTTAACTGGGCGCGGTGATGAGATCTGTGATGCCGAAAGGCGTTGAGCACAAGAACGTAACCGTGCGGATGCCCGGCACGCATGTCCGTGATGAGATCTGTGATGCCGAAAGGCGTTGAGCACTTATTGTGGCCAATGAACCCGTTCTGGACCCGGTGTGATGAGATCTGTGATGCCGAAAGGCGTTGAGCACAAGGCCGCCCGACTGGCCTCACGCAAGGGGCGGTCGTGATGAGATCTGTGATGCCGAAAGGCGTTGAGCACAATCGCCCTTGTCGATCGTAGACCGGCTCCAGGAGTGATGAGATCTGTGATGCCGAAAGGCGTTGAGCACGTCATGGCCCGCTCATCGATCAGTTCCTGGGTATCCGTGATGAGATCTGTGATGCCGAAAGGCGTTGAGCACTGGATGTCTTGGTGGGCCAAGATGTCTCACGCCTAGGTGATGAGATCTGTGATGCCGAAAGGCGTTGAGCACTGGTACCACAACGGCACGTCCTGGTCGTCGATGGGTGATGAGATCTGTGATGCCGAAAGGCGTTGAGCACAGTTGGGACATATTCCCCGTGCTGGGGTCCTGCTGTGATGAGATCTGTGATGCCGAAAGGCGTTGAGCACTTTCCTACGGTGTTTGCTAGTTCCTCCAAGTAGTGTGATGAGATCTGTGATGCCGAAAGGCGTTGAGCACACAAAGTAAAGGTCGTCTGCTCCCCATCCCCCGTGGTGATGAGATCTGTGATGCCGAAAGGCGTTGAGCACATGTTATCCACGATGAGTCGGCTGGCCTTCTTCCGTGATGAGATCTGTGATGCCGAAAGGCGTTGAGCACTTGGTCTGTGTGCCGTTGACGGATTGACTCACGCGGTGATGAGATCTGTGATGCCGAAAGGCGTTGAGCACCTCTACACCTGGGACAATGTGTTCTACGGATCGATTGTGATGAGATCTGTGATGCCGAAGGGCGTTGAGCACAGGTACGCGGGTATGATGGAACAGGGATCGAAGGAGTGATGAGATCTGTGATGCCGAAAGGCGTTGAGCACCGGCAGATGATTCGCACCCGACTCAAGAAGGTCCTGTGATGAGATCTGTGATGCCGAAAGGCGTTGAGCACTGGCAGCAGCCGTTCGACTGGTGCAGGATCTGGTGTGATGAGATCTGTGATGCCGAAAGGCGTTGAGCACAGTAAGGCCAGCATCAGCGCGGCGATGGTGGCGAGTGATGAGATCTGTGATGCCGAAAGGCGTTGAGCACATGGCGTTTTGATTTGTTCGTTTCAGCGGCAGAGAGTGATGAGATCTGTGATGCCGAAAGGCGTTGAGCACACGCCACCGTCGGCACCATGTCGTTTACGGGGGTCGTGATGAGATCTGTGATGCCGAAAGGCGTTGAGCACCAGCAGAGGAGCAGGAATGAGGCAAGCAGAAATGTTGTGATGAGATCTGTGATGCCGAAAGGCGTTGAGCACCCGTAGGCCGTGCCGGTCGCGCCGGTCTTGCGCCCCGTGATGAGATCTGTGATGCCGAAAGGCGTTGAGCACTGGCCCCAGGGCGTATAGGCGAACCAGGCCCATCCGCCGTGATGAGATCTGTGATGCCGAAAGGCGTTGAGCACGCATTGGTGGCGAGGCAAAAGGCCGCCAACGTGTCGTGATGAGATCTGTGATGCCGAAAGGCGTTGAGCACTGGACGTATCCGGCGACCCCGTCGGCGGCGCGGGGTGATGAGATCTGTGATGCCGAAAGGCGTTGAGCACCCCGATGGCCAGCCCACGCATCTGCGCAGTTTGAGGTGATGAGATCTGTGATGCCGAAAGGCGTTGAGCACATGGTGTCGCCGTCATACACCCGCACCACCTCGACCGTGATGAGATCTGTGATGCCGAAAGGCGTTGAGCACTAGCAATCGTCACACAAGCACGCACGGTCATCTGGAGTGATGAGATCTGTGATGCCGAAAGGCGTTGAGCACGCGTTCATGTGGTAAGCAATGGCCTTGTCAATGTCGTGATGAGATCTGTGATGCCGAAAGGCGTTGAGCACTGACCGGCCAGAATCAGCCCGCACCCCATCGCGTAGTGATGAGATCTGTGATGCCGAAAGGCGTTGAGCACAAGACGGTCGCGCCGTCAGGTTTCGCTGCGCTGGCGTGATGAGACCTGTGATGCCGAAAGGCGTTGAGCACCCGGACGATCGTCGCGGCCGATCCAGACCTGTACACCCCGACAAATCCACGCCCCGCCTTCCCGGTCGTCAGCTTCTTGCCGGTTCCCTTCTGGAGGTCGATCACGATGTTCGATAAGGTCTTGGACGGACCTCCAAGAATGGGCGCAACGGGAATGCGCGGCCGTGTGGGCAGCGGTTTCTTCGCGGCCTGATCCACGGCATCGAGGAAGGCGTCAGCCACCTCCTGCCCTTGCCGCTCCAGATCAGTGAGATGCTTCAGGGAAAGGCGTTCCCGCCGTGGAGCGGAGACGGATCGAGTCGATTCGGTGGTACCTCGCTGCGGAGAGCCGAAATCGGTCGGAGATGTCTCTGAATTGGAGGTGTCCTGAGCCGAATCAGTCCGGTCTGCTACGGGAGCGTCTTCAGATCGGGAAAGGCCTTTTGCAGAGAGGCGACGTTCTCTCTGCTGACTCGCTGCAGCTCCTCGAGTTCGGAGGGCGTCAGCATCTCGGAAGTGTCCGAGGTAGTTGGCCTCTGAGGCGGTGAGGGCTGCGGGATCGACTCCGAATGTCTCTCTGATGGCATCGCCGAACCTCGTTTCGAGCAGTCGCACGAGCGTGCGTGACGGCGTCAGTATCCCACCGCGAGACGCATTTGTCAAAGTGACGACACCCACCACCTGGCCGCCGCGACTCTGGATATAGTTCGCCATCTCGGCCAATGTGCCGCCCAGCGTCGTCACGTGTGATGAGATCTGTGATGCCGAAAGGCGTTGAGTACAGACGATTCATTTTCGGATGCCCTGCGATCTGCACTAACGATTCATTGCCACCGCGAGCCGAAAGCCTAATGCGTGGAGGAGGGCATTGAGGCTTCGAAATTCAGGATTGCCGCGCTCTGAGATCGTGCGATACAGGCTTTCCCGATTCAGCTTCGTTTTCTCAGCGAGCGACGTCACCCCTCCTCGTGCCTCTGCCACATTTCGTAACGCCAGCAAGAACAATCCCTGATCATTCTCATCGAGCGCGGCAATCAAATACTCTTGAGCTCCACGCGCATCTCGCAGGTTTTTGATGAGATCTGCTTGATAGGCGTTGCTCTTTCTCATAGGCGTCTCCTGTAGTCGCTCCAATCTCGCTGGGCTGCGCGAACATCATTCTTTCCTGACTGGTGTCAATCAAACCAGCAGCAGGCCAAGCGAGGCGGAGGCATCATGCGGCTTGTGTTCGAGGTGTCCCCCGCGCGAGTGGGGAGCACGTATATAGAGCCACCGGGGGGCAGGCCGGGTGGGGAAGGGTTGTATGGGTCACGGCTCTGCTTCTTCAATGACTTCGACCGATTCCCTCAGCGCCGCCACGAACGCTTCCGGCGCAGCCAGGGCCTGTTCGGTCAATTGAAATTCGGACACCAGCACCCCGTCTTTATCCACCACGATCAATCGATAGCCCTGTTTCACGACGACTCCTTTTTCTGTGCGATCTTCGACGAGTTTCGATGCAACCGCATGGAAGCCATGCTGTCAGGCTTATATCCGAGAAGCAAGCAACTATGCGTGAGACGTAGCAGGCCTTGCTGCGAAAACGCCGCTGGTGGACTTTTCCCACATCCTGTCGGAGCGCCGGACGAATGTTAGGTTTTCGACAGCCATTACTGGTAGGATGACGGAGGTTTTAGATTGCCTTGAACTCAAGAGAAAGGAATCCAGCTTGAATACAACCAAACTCATGGCCGCATGTCTGGTGTTCGCCCTGGTCGGTGTGCCGACCCTGTCCTTCGCGAAGGCGCGAGGGGGATCCGGGGGCGGATTCTCCAGCGGTTCACGAAGCGGGTCTTCCGGAAGCATGGGCAGCCGTGGCTCGCGTACCTATCAGGACAATGGGGCGAAGCCGATCGAACAATCGACGACGGCGAGACCTTCCGCCACCCCGCCGCCTTCGGTGGCCGGTAGTCCCTCGGCTGCATCCAGGCCTGCGCCTGCCGCGCAGCCTTCGTGGTTTCAGCGGAATCCACTGTTGGCGGGGATCGCCGGTGGTCTCGCCGGATCTTGGCTTGGTCACATGATTTTTGGGGCGACCGACAGTAGTGCGCGGACGAACGAAGCCGGGGAGGGCGAACAGGCCGCGGGCGCGTCGGGCTCGAACGGCATGTTGCTGCTGCTGATGATGTTGGGCGCCGGCGCCTTGTGGTGGTATATGCGGTCACGACGCACGCCGGCTCCGAATTTTTCCGGACTTTCGCGAACCAGCGCCGCGAGCGGCTCGCTGTTGGCGGAATCGTCATCGCCGACGCTTCGAACCGCCACGATTGATAGCGAGATCACCTCGGGCGATAAGGCCGCCTTTCAACACTCGCTCACCGATATTCAAACGGCATGGGGCAAGCAGGACTTGGCCGGCTTGCGACGGCTTGTCACGCCGGAAATGCTGGAGTATTTCAGCGCCGGCTTGGCTGAGCAGGCCAGTCAAGAGATTGCCAACCGGGTGGAAGATGTCGTGCTGGGACGGGCGGAGGTGCGTGAGACCTGGGTCGAAAACACGGTGCAGTATGCCACCGTCAGTCTTCACTGGAGCGCCAGGGACTATACCGTTTCGCTGGCGAAGTCACCAGGCGAGGCTGGTTATCTCATTGAAGGCAGCGAACAAGAGCCGGTCGAAACGACCGAAGTCTGGACCTTCATGCGGTACCAGCATGGAAAATGGCTGCTCTCCGCGATTCAGCAGGTGGCGTAGGATCATTTCATCTGCCAGGTGGAGCAGGTCTGAAATTGGTGTGATGCGGGGGCAGCCACCCGGGTGGCTGCCCCCGTTGCTTTTGGAGCTACCGAGTTGTCGAGCTTCGCCGGGATCGCGTCGCGAAACTGTCCTCAATCGACAGGCACCCCTGCGCTTGGGAAATCGCCTCCAGCAGGGCGGTCCGTTCCCGGTCCGTCTCCTGCAGCGGCGGCATGCTGTGCACGAACTGCTCCGCCGCGTCTACCAATCCTTGCAGCGCTGTTGTTCTTTTGTCCGATGCCATCATGGGCCTCGATGAAGCCATCATCGCCCGCTTTCTTCTCGGCCCGATATAGATCTGCGGGGCCACGGGATTATCCTTCTCCAACTCCGGTCGTCTCGATATCGACATGCGTCCTCCAGCCATCGGACAGGTACGTTTTCTGGGCATAGTCTACTCGATCCCCGAAGGCATTTGCATCGTGACAGTGGAACGCTGGGGCATCCGCATGTGTCGCCGCACTCGTCTACCCGCGATGATGGCCTGGACGTGGCTTGACTCCCATTTTCACCGGCTCCTATAATTCGGCGGTTTTGATGCGACAACCAGCTGATTTGGCATAGAGAATGGCCGAGTTTACGCATTTCAACGAATCGGGGCGGGCGCGGATGGTCGATGTCGGGGCGAAGGCCTCGACTGAGCGACTGGCAACCGCGCAAGCCATCGTGTTCCTTCAACCGGAAACCCTTGAAAAGATTCAGCAGGGAAAGATCGCCAAGGGCGATGTGCTGTCTGTCGCCCAGGTGGCCGGAGTGATGGGGGCGAAGAAAACTCCGGATCTGATTCCCATGTGCCACCCCATCCTGTTGACCAGCGTCGATATCTCCTTTCACGAAGCAGACCGACCGGATCGAGAGGGACGGTGCTCGATCACGATTACCGCCACGGCCAAGACCACAGGGCCTACCGGCGTGGAAATGGAAGCGATGACGGCGGCTTCGGTGGCTGCGTTGACGATCTATGACATGTGCAAGGCGGTGGACCGGGGCATGAGCTTCGGCGACATTTGCCTGTTGACCAAGTCCGGCGGAAAATCCGGCGTCTACAGCAGGAAAGCCGGCTGAGATGGTCACGATTCAACTGTTCGGCATGACAAAGATGTTGGCTGGTAATCAGGGCACGCTGTCGCTGGCCCTGCCTGGCGGGAAACGGGTAAAGGACCTGGTGGCCGTGATTGACGCAGCCTACCCGAAGATCGGCGAACTGTTGCACAAAAAAAAAGTGCTTGTGTCGGTCAATCAGGACATCGCGCATGAGGATCTTGAAGTGAAGGACGGGGACGAAATTGCCCTGCTGCCGCCCTTCGCCGGCGGTAATCGATAGGAGCTACGGATGAGTCTTGAACAGGTCACGAAAACCGAGCAGCCTGTTACCGGCGATGAGGCGATGCTGGTCCGGGTGCAACGCGAAGATTTCTCCATCGACGAAGAACTCCGTCGTGTGCGCGCGCGGTCCAAGCGTATCGGCGGCCTTGCGATTTTTCTGGGCACGGCCAGGGACCGTTCGAAGGGCAAGGATGTGGACGGCATTACCTTCGAGCATTACGAAGGCATGGCGCAGAAGAAGTTGCGCGAGATCCGCGAGCGCGCACTCAAAGACTTCGGAATCATTGAACTGCTGATCCTGCACCGGTATGGCGAGATTGGCATCGGCGACAATATTGTCTTGATCATTGCGGGCGCCGAACATCGCGCGGAGGCCTTCCAGGCTTGCAAGTGGGCGATTGACGAATTGAAGCAAATTACGCCGATTTGGAAACTCGAACACACCCCGGAAGGGGAGGTGTGGGTCGAGGAGCATCCATAAGCCTGTCAAGGCAAGCCGTGAGGGGGGAGAGGCCCGCGTCCTCGAGTTATTATGGACCACAGCATGCTCGATACACCCGCGCCCACGATTTATGACCGGTTGGGGCGTCCGCTCCGCAGCCTGCGCCTCTCCGTGACCGACCGCTGCAATCTCCGGTGCAAGTACTGTATGCCGGAAGACGATTACGCCTGGTTGCCGCGCGATACGATCCTGACCTTCGAGGAGATGGCCGAGCTCACGGCAATCTTTACCGAGTTGGGGGTGGACAAAGTTCGTCTCACAGGCGGGGAGCCGCTGTTGCGCCGGGACCTGCCGCGATTTGTCCGGCAATTATCTGAAAATCGCCGGATCACGGAGATTGCCCTCACCAGCAACGGCGTGCTCATGGCGGATCAGGCCGCCGACTTGTCGTTCGCCGGACTCAACCGGGTGACCATCAGCCTGGATACTTTGCGCGCGGACCGGTTCCGCACCTTGACCAAACGCGATCTGCATCATCAGGTGTTCGACGGCATTAAGGCGGTGGTACAGGCCGGGTTTCCCTCGCTGAAGTTCGACACGGTTGTCATCAAGGGATATAACGACGACGAACTCATCGACCTCCTCGAATACGGCAAAACCGTCGGTGGGGAGGTGCGGTTCATCGAATATATGGATGTCGGCGGGGCCACGGACTGGTCCATGAGCCAAGTACTCTCGCGGGCGGAGATGCTGGAACTGATCGGCCGCCACTATGGCGATGTGAAGCCGGTGGTTGAGAACAGCGTCGCTCCGGCGGAACGGTTCGTATTGCCGGACGGCACCACGTTCGGCATCATCCCCTCAACGACCACACCATTTTGCCGTTCGTGCGATCGCAGCCGGCTGACGGCCGACGGGATGTGGTATCTTTGTCTCTATGCGAAAGACGGCCTGGACTTGCGGGCGCCGCTCCGGCAGGGACGCACCCGCGACGAATTGAAGGCGCTGATCGCCGCGGCCTGGGAAGGGCGGGCGGATCGGGGCGCTGAGGAACGCAAAGCCCTTGAAGCGCTGGGGCTGCGAGAACAACACCTCATTGAGATCAATCGTCTCCGTGAAGATCCCCACCTTGAAATGCATGCGCGAGGGGGATGACCGTCGGTTCGTGCTGCTCCCGTTGCCGGATCGGCCGGCGCACCTCTCTCGGAGCGGTGGATGTTCGATACAGGCATCTTCTCGCCATTGGCCAGTCGTTGAAATCGGATCAAGTCGGTAGGAGAACCATCGGAAATTCGGCAGCAGGGTAGCACGCGCTTGTCCTGTCGCCGCTTTTCTTATTCCTCTCCATTGTCTACTTTCGCCTTCCCAGAGAATTGCCTAACGTGTTTTCACCCGATGGGCCAGGCTCTTCAGATAGGGCGCTGGAAGCTTCTCGCGGTTAATGGGCTACGATGGGCGGCATCCGGTTACATTTGCTTGATAAAAGTAGTACACTGACGAGGCGTATGCAGTTCTTTTGCATCCAGCAGCTTCACTCCTGAAGGAGCCACTCGTATGGGCATGTATAGCGCCATGATGAAACAAGTACATGAACACGCTAAGAAGCTGGAGAAGTCTGGTCAGTTAGACCGGATGTTTCAGGCGGAGGAGCGGAAGCCGGAGCAGGAGGCTGTATGCCGCCCTCTTCTGAAGCCGGAACAGGATCGCGTGCGTCGCGATACGTGATGTTAAGGTTCTTGATCTCGTTATACTTAATCAAAAAATAATCCCCCGGCTCTATTCGCTGCCAAGAAAACACGGCCTTTTCACCGCCCGCAGCTTTCCGGAATTTACTTCTCCTTGCAGCCGTAATAATGAGATCTCTGAGTGCTCCCTTCTCATCCGTGGTGAAGCCTGCGACGAGCCCCCTATAGAGACGCGTTTTGCCTGGTTCTTCAGTCGGTTCATTCGTCAAGGCATCGACCCACACAATGACAAACTTCGACGGAACCCCTTCCAACTGCCCCCGCCCGAGGATGGAATAGATCCAGTCATTCCTGAACGCGAAAATCTTTGGGCAATGCACGTCTAGTTCAAATTCCCATATGATCCAACGAGAGAGATGGCCAAATCCAAAAGCCGCCAGCAGGATCAGGCCATAGTAGATCAGGAGATGGATTTTGCTCTGATAAAACCGACTAAGAACTTCTGAAAATCTGAAGGTATAGTCGGATCCAGTATTTGAAAATTCCCCTGCCAACATCCTAAAAACGCTTTCGATATTGAGCGTGTGATGAATGATATGAGCCTGTTGAAGGAGAATAACGATAAGGACGCCCACAATGTGAAAGGGGAGCGAGAAAATGATGGCCTTGGCGAGGTCGTCCGTCCAGCTTCGTTGAAGCACCTGACGGGTAAATTCATGGGAGAAGTAACAAGCGAGGAAAATGTAGCCGGGAATGGCGAGAAGAAGAAAAAGTAGAGATGTGAAGGCTATGTTAGTCATAGAGCCGACCGGAAGCTACCATAGGGGCCCAAATTTTGGCTAGGCCCGCCTCGCTATGCAGGACCACTTGCAGGACAGGGTTCTTGTTTTTGAGGCGTACTGTTCTGGGCAGATCCCTTCGAGGTCTGGGTCGGCCTGGGCGCGGGCCCTAGTCATAAGTAAGCGCTCACATTGAGTCCCACCGTCGGGGCAACTTGCATGGTAGACCTTTCCCCGTTGCGCCAGATACCCCCAGGCCATTACACTGCACAGTGCTGGTACCAACGAGATGTTTGATCCCCATACCCTAACCGTTCTCAGTCTCGGATTCGTGCTGGGGCTTCGTCACGCCCTGGACGCGGACCACCTTGCCGCGCTCTCCACGGTGTTGGCCGAGCGGCCGACGGTACAGGCCTCTACGGCCATCGGGTTTTTTTGGGGACTCGGGCACACGCTGATGTTGTTGTGTGTCGGGACCCTGTTGCTGGCATTGAACCTCACGATTTCCGAATCCATGGCGAACGGTTTTGAGTTTGCCGTCGGGGTGATGCTGGTGGCGCTCGGTCTCTCCTTGGCCCGCCGGATCTACAAGGAACGGTGGCATCTCCACACCCATGAACATGAGGGGCGGCCGCATGTGCATTTGCACAGCCATCACCTGCAGGCCGATCATGCGCACGGGCATTGGTATCAGGGATCGCTGCGGCCCCTGTTGATCGGCATGGCGCATGGGCTGGCCGGATCGGCGGCCTTGCTGCTGCTGGTGCTGTCGACGGTGACGGGAATCGGCCAGGGTATCGGGTATATCGCGGTGTTCGGCGTCGGATCTATTCTCGGGATGGTCGGCGTTGGGGCGATACTGAGCTTGCCGGTGGTCTATTCGGTGACGGTCGGGCCGCGCGCCTATTGGATGGTGCAGGGACTGGCCTGTCTCGCCAGCATCGGCTTGGGTGTGCTGATGCTGGTTCGGATCGGACTGGGAGCCGGCTGGTCCTAGCCACAGGACTGATGGGCTACGCCCCCATCTATGAATACCAACGCTCTGTCGCATTCAAGGACAGGGTGAGCGATCCCTTTTCTTTGGATGAGATCCATAGGGCCACCCATCGACCGTGCAAATCTGTGTGCGCCTTTCCGAGAGGTATGCTATTCTGCCGGCCAGTGCAGAGGATTCATCCACAACATCCTGAGGGAACGCCGGAATACGGGGGCCATTCCGGAAAGCCACGGCCATGAAGGTCCGTGTCCTGGGCTGCCATGGTTCGGGGCAACTCGTGCCGGGGGAAAACGGTCCGGTTCAGTGCGGTACCTGCGGGTTTTTGTTGAACGACCGGCTGCTGGTGGATGCCGGAACGATCGGATCCCGGCTGTACCTCGAAGAGCAACGGCGTATCCGGGTGGTTGTACTGACCCACCTGCATTTTGATCATATTCGTGAGTTGCCGACGCTGGCCGATAACCTGGTCGGCGAGATCGATGAGCCGGTGGTGATCGCGGCGATTCCCGAAGTGTTGGATGGGCTGCGCACGCACATTTTTAACGACAGGGTCTATCCCGATTTTTTCCGGTTGCCGGACGCGAAGAGGCCGGTCTTTGTGTCCCGCGAGCTTCACCCCGGACAGGAGACATTGTTGTGCGGGCTGGGTGTGACGCCGATTCGGGTCAACCACGTGGTGCCGACCGTGGGATTTCTCCTTCGCGAAGGCGACCGGACAATGCTCTATAGCGGCGACACCTATCACACGGATGCGCTGTGGCAGGCGGCCAAAAACGTGACCGGGTTGAAGGCCGCGTTTATTGAAAGTTCGTTTCCCGACGAGATGGCGGACTTGGCGCGAGTCGCGAAACATCTCACTCCGGCGTTGCTGGCTGAGGAATTTGCCAAGATGGCACGGCCCGACGTGCCGGTCTATGCCTACCATCTGAAGCCGCGGTTTCGGGAACAGATCCGGCAGGAGCTCGGACAACTGGACATTCGTCGGTTGACCGCGCTTGAAGAAGGCCAAACCCTTGTACTATAGGTGAGCACAGATGGCTTGGTTTAAAAAAGGAAAAACCGAAGAGGCAGAGCCTCCCAAACGCTCCAAAGTGGCGGAGGGGATGTGGCTGAAGTGTAATCACTGCCGGGAGATCGTGTATCGCAAGGAGGTGGACCGTAACAACAAGGTCTGCCCGAAGTGCGATTATCATTTTCCCATCTCGGTCATTGAACGCATCAATCTGCTGGTGGATCTCGGCACGTTCAAAGAATGGGATCCCGAGCTGGAGCCGCAGGACCCGCTGCAGTTTCAGGATACCCGTACGTACAAGGACCGGATCAAGGCGCAGCAGGAAAAGACGGGCCGGAAAGATGCCATGGTCATCGGCCAGGGTGTGATCAACGGGAGCAAGGTCGCGCTCTGTGTGTTCGATTTCGGGTTCATGGGCGGCAGCATGGGATCCGTCGTGGGCGAAAAAATCTGTCGCGCAGTCGATCGCGCCTTGGAGTCGCGCATGCCGTTGATCCTCGTGACGGCGTCCGGCGGCGCCCGCATGCAGGAAGGCATCTTGTCGCTCATGCAAATGGCGAAAACGTCCGCGGCGGTCGCGAAATTGGGAGAGGCGAAGCTGCCTTTCATTTCGATACTGGCCGATCCGACCTTCGGCGGAGTGACGGCGAGCATCGCCATGTTGGGCGATGTGATCATTGCCGAACCGAAGGCGCTCATCGGATTTGCCGGTCCGCGCGTTATTGAGCAGACGATCAAGCAGCAATTGCCGGATCAGTTTCAGCGGGCCGAATTTTTGCTGGATCATGGCATGATCGATATGATCGTCGAACGGAAGCAGTTGAAAGAGGCGGTGAGCACGCTGGTCGGTCATTTTTAGCAGGATGCGGAAACAGCCCGCCGCCGGCGTTCTCGCTCTGCGCGGTGGCTCGACGTACCACCAACGTACGCCTCGCCTCCGTGACCGCTGCGGCCTTGCCGGACGATCTTTTTGCGCATCCTGCTGGACGCTTCGATTCCAACATGCGACGTGAGCTTATCGTGACCACGATGACCTATCCCTCCACAGTGCAATTTCTCTACGGCCTGCAACAGCACGGAATTAAGTTGGGGCTCGAGACGATTCGCGCTCTGCTCGTCCGGGTGGGCGACCCGCATCGGCGATACCCCGTGCTTCACATCGGCGGGACGAACGGGAAAGGCTCGACCGCGGCGATGGCTGCGTCGATCCTGCAAGCCGCCGGCCATCGGGTGGGCCTCTATACCTCGCCGCATCTGATCGACTTTCGCGAGCGGATCCGTGTCGACGGCGAGATGATTCCGGAGTCGCGCGTGAGCGACCTGGTCGCCACCTTGCGCGCGGCCGCCGCGCCCGATCTGGCCCCGACATTTTTTGAGTTCACCACAGCGCTTGCGTTTCTCTACTTTGCGGAATGTCACGTGGATGTGGCCGTGCTCGAAGTCGGCTTGGGCGGACGCTTTGACGCCACCAATGTCGTCGAACCGCTCGCGGCCGCCATCACGACGATCGGCTTCGATCACGAAGCCTATCTGGGATCGACGATTGAAGCTATTGCCTTTGAAAAGGCGGGCATTATCAAGCCCGGGGTGCCGGTCGTGCTTGGCCGCATCGGCGAGCCGGCTCGTGGGGTGATCGAGGCGCGCGCGGCGGAGGTAGGCGCCCCCGTCGTTCGTCTGGAGCGTGACGTTCGTTGTGAAGGATGCGCTCCCGCCGACTGCCGCTACACCGGCCTCGCGCTGCAGTCGGAGCATCTCTGCTGCCCGCTTCAGGGACGGTTTCAGCTCGACAATCTGGCCTGCGCCCTGGCTCTGATCGAATTGGTGCAGGCGCGGGGTGTGCCGGTACCGGAGGCAGCGATCCGTACCGGATTGCAGCAGGTCGCCTGGGAAGGCCGGTTGGAACTTGTCGCCGAGGCGCCGACGGTTATGGTGGATGGGGCGCACAATCCCGCGGCTGCGGCGGTGCTCGCCGAGTATCTTGCCGAGTGGCGGCGCGTCAGGCCTGCCGCGCGTGTCAGTCTGATTGTGGGGATGATGCGCGATAAGCATCCGCGCGAGTTTCTTGCGCCGTTGCTGCCGCTGGTCGAGAGGCTGATTCTGACGCAGGCGGATCTTCCTCGTGCGGCGACCGGATGGGAACTCCGCGCCTTGCTCGGAGACGAGGTGCCTTCTGCGCAGGTGGCGCCGACCCCGGCGGACGCACTGGCTTCCGCCAGACGTTCAGCCGCGGCGTCCGATCTGATTTGTATCACCGGATCCTTGATGCTGGTCGGCGAGATCAAGGCCCTTCTTCGAGGGTGTTCCCTCTCACCTGTTCGTGGTTGAGATGGGGCCAGACCGTTACCCGGCTTCAACTCGACGGCGCGCGATCAGCCGCTTCCTGTCCGTTCTGTGCCTCTCCGTTCTCTTCGGTCTGCTGCCGCTGCTCTCGTCGGCGCGTGCGCAATCGACTGTGACCGCGGCCTCACCGACGAATCAACCCCTTACGGTCACTGCTGAGCGTATCGATCACCTGCAAGAACAGGAAGTTTACGAGGCGGACGGGTCTGTGGTGGTGACGCAAGGTCCCTTACGGTTGACGGCCGACCACGTGACGATCAACTCGTTGCCCGGCACGCTGGTGGCGACCGGTCATGTGCATTTCCTGGATCCGAGTTCGGATTTGAAATCGGAACGGCTGGAATTGAACGTGAATACCGAAGCCGGTGTCATCGCCCACGGGTCGATGTACATCCTGCCCAGCAATTCCTTTTTCACCGGCCGCAGTATCCGGCGACTCTCCGAGGATCACTATCGGATCAAGGAGGGCACCTTCACCAATTGCGACGCGAAGGACGGCGAAGTTCCGGATTGGCGATTTACATTTGAAGATCTCGACGTGAACATGGGGGAGAGTATCGGCATGAAGCGGGCCTGGCTCTGCATGCGTGATACTCCGATCATCCCTGTGCCGACCTTGACCTATCCGCTGAGCAGCCGGCATAGCGGGTTTCTCATTCCCACCCCGGGGTATGACAACCGGTTTGGGCTGCATTACCAGCAGGGCTACTTCTGGGCGATCAACCCCAGCCAGGATCTGACGATTGCTCCCTCGTATTATTCGAATCTCGGATACGGCAGCGATTTCACCTATCGGTATTACCTCGATCGGCGGTCGAGCGGGCAATGGTTTGCAAGTTTCCTGCAGCAGACCAAGTTGCCGAATGTGTCGGGGGTGGATCAGACCAGCTCGGATGAGCGGCGTTTGCGCGGGCTAATCAGCGGTCAACATGTTCAGCAGGTGACGGACACGCTCCTGGTTCGCGGCCAGGCTTCCTTCGTATCGGACCGGCAGTATCTCCAACAGCTGAGCAATTCAGGCGCGCAGCGGGCATCTCCCAGCGGTGAGTCGACCTTGCTGGCGACCCAGCGCCTGCCCTATGGGAGCGCGTACTTTTTGGGCCAGTATCTCCAGCCATTGAATTCCGGCGGTCCCGACACCTTTCAACGCCTTCCCGAGCTGGGGTATGTCTTGCCGACTACATCGCCCTTCGGGATGCCGTTTCTCCTGAATCTCGACACGAACTTCGTGAACTTTTATCGCGAACAGGGGTTTACGGTCAATCGCGTGGACTTCATGCCCGGGATCACCACCGACGTGCTGGATGTCGGACATGTGATCGGCTTAACGCCGCATTTTAAGTTCAAAGAAGTCTATTACACGCGCGGGATTCAAGAGGCCAGCCCGCTGCATCGCGAGACGTTTTGGGCTGCCATGGATGCCTCCTCACGATTGAGCCGCCGGTATACCGGGGGGGAGGGCGGGAGTTTTCTCCATACGATCGAACCCAGCGTGATGTATGAATACGTGCCGGGGAGTAACCAATCGCAAATCGCTCAGATCGATCAAGTCGATGACATCCCGAAGAAGAACCTCCTCACCTATTCCCTCCGCACCAAGTTGCTCGAGCAGCAATTGAACGGACAGAGTTTCAACTGGTTGGATTTGACTGTGGCGCAAAGTTACCACGTGGGAGCGGTACAGACCCGCGCGCGGGAGTTTACGCCCGGGGTTTTGCCGTTTCTGGGATCGTTGACGCAGCCATTGCAGCCGGCGACGGTGGACGTGCAAGGCCGGAAAATGTCCGATGTGTGGATGCGGGCCGTGATCGGCAACACGGCGCCGGAGTTTTTCCGCCCTCCAGGTGCCGCCGAGGCGCTGGGGAAAAACGTCACGGGCGGGCAGATCCTGCCGCCGATGAATTCGTATCTGACGGTGGATGCGTTTCTGGATCCGTATCGCGGGACGTTCAGTCAGTGGAATACCGACCTCCGGGTGCAGCAATCCAACTATTGGTACATCGAAGTAGGGCAACGGTTCAGTCATGACGGCAATCGCGTCCGACGTGGCGACATTTGGAATCCGGTGTCCTTCAACGAAGTCTATGCGCCCACGAAGGAAATTCAGTTTGCCACGGCCGGCGGCGGATTTAAAACGCCGTGGGGCTGGACCATCGGTGCGAAGGGGTACTACGATGTCAAAGGCGGACGCAGCCCGGAATTCGATGTGGTGGCGCTCTACCAAAACCCGTGCAAGTGCTGGTCGCTCGGACTGTATTATCTGCAGTTCCCGGACCGGCAGAGTTATTCGTTCATGTTGAGTATGACTGGGATCGGCTGGACGGAGAACTTCGGCACCATCGTGGCGCGGACGATCCTGGGTCCATTGCTGGTCGGGGACCGCGGCTTGCCATGGGCTGCGCCGGGCGGCTCCTACGGGCGCGTGACGAATGCGTTGCCGGTGCAATCGATGCCTATGGGACGGTACTAGGTCGAGCGAGTTCAGGGGGCGGTCGGATCAATTCTGATCCACGACAGGGAGGTGGAGTGATACCGATGAGGCAGGGGCTCTCCTTGACGGTGGCACTGTTGTGCTGGCTCACGCTGCAGTGGGAAGTCCCTGTTCCGTCTCAAGCGGCAGAGCCGCGCACGCATCTGCAACGGGCTGCTGTCTTTCTGAAGGCGGGTGACTACCGTCAGGCGGTGGAGGCCTGTCAGGCGGAAGTGCGGGAGACGCCCTCCGCTCGAAGTTACGTCTTCCTGACCTATGCGTATCACGCGCTCGACGGGTATCTGCAACACCTGGCGACCACCGATCAGTGGGTGCGTGTGGAGCAGCTCTATTTGAATTTGGCCAATGGACGGATCGAGGATCTGCTGGATCCACCTGATGTCCTGGCCCGTATCGCGAAAGAGGTGATTCAGCAAGCGGTGCAGCGGCAAGCCGATGTGACGGCGGTTATGGCTGCGCGGTTGGACGAGGCGCTCGTGAAACAGCTCTGGCAGGAACAGGCCGCATGGCGACAGGCCAAACCGGCCGATTGGTGGTCTGCCGTTCCCTCTCAGTGGCAGTGGGAGAGGCCGTGATTTGACTCTCCGCAAAACCGTGTTATAGGATGACAACACGCGCCTGAAGCCCGCTTCAGGCCATCGACAGTGATACAGGTAGGTCAGTAGCGCGAAGGAGGGTACTGTGGCAGGCGATGCGTTGAAGGCGACTGATGCGACGTGGGACGAGGATGTCATGAAGGCATCCGAATTGGTCATGGTGGATTTTTGGGCGGTGTGGTGCGGACCTTGCCAGATGGTCGCCCCGATCGTCGATGAACTTGCGAAAGAATATGCGGGGAAAGTGAAAGTCCGTAAACTCAATACGGATGAAAACCCGGAAATCGCCGGTCGATATCAGGTGATGAGCATCCCGACGATCCTGTTCTTCAAGAACGGTCAGGCAGTCGAACGGTTGGTCGGTGCGCGTCCAAAGCGCCAGTTCAAGGAAATCATCGATTCGCTTCTGGCTCAACATTCCGGCGCCGCCTAGCGCCTGACTCTCAGCGGTATGCTGACCGAGCTGCGCATCTCGAATTTCGGCGTCATCGAGCAGCTGGCCGTCACTTTCGGCTCCGGGTTCATCGTATTGACCGGTGAAACCGGGGCCGGCAAATCTCTCCTCATCGATGCGGTCACGCTCCTGGTCGGAGGCCGCGCCTCCGTCGATCAGATCCGCGCCCAGGCCGATGAAGCCGATCTCGAAGCGGCCTTCCATCTGTCCGCTGATCATTCCCTTCTTCATCTGCTGCAGAGCAAAGGCTTTGCGCATCCCGGCGACAGGGATATTCTCATTCGGCGAGTCGTCTCGCGCACGGGACGCAACCGAACCTATCTTAACGGCAACCTCTGCCCGGTTCATCTTCTGGAAGAATTGGGCGGCGCGTTGGTGGATGTGCACGGACAACACGAACAGCAATCGCTGCTGTCGCCGCCTGCGCAGTTGGAGGCGCTGGACGCCTTCGGCCGGCTTCACGCCCTTCGTCAAGAGTATCAGGCTGCGTATACGCTTTGGCAGGACCGGGTGGCCGAACTGGAGACCGTCACCGCCCAAATCGCGCAGCGTCGCGAACGGGAGGATCTGCTGCGGTTTCAATTCCAGGAGATCACGGACGCCGGAGTCGAGGCGGGCGAAGAAGCCGGCCTTGCCCAAGAGCGTCCGCGGTTGATGCACAGTCAGCAACTCGGAGACCTGTCCGACCAACTGCATGAATTGCTCTATGCCGGCGACCAGGGTGTGCTGAGCCAGCTGGCCATCGCGCGCAAGCTCATATCCAAGGTGGAATCGATCGATCCGACCGCGATCGAGTGGGGGCGGACCGTGGATGATGCGGCGCTTCCGATAAGGGATCTGGCCGATCAGGTCCGCCGGTATCGTGACCAGGTTGAGGCCAACCCGACACGATTGATGGAGATCGAGCAGCGGCTGGACCGGTTGCATCGCCTCTGTAAAAAATATGGGGGATCGCTGGATGCCATGCTGGCGTTGCAGGAGTCTTTGCGCGGGCAACTTGCCCAATTGGAAACGGCGGAGACTCACCTGCAGGAGTTGACGCGCGCCGTCGAGCAGGGCGCATCCAGCGTGAGAGAAGCGGCGGAACGTCTGTCGGGCAAACGAACGGAAGCCGCAAAGAAACTGACGACTCAGGTGACAAAGGAATTGGGCGCGCTCCGTATGGAACGCACCCGTTTCGGAGTGGAGGTATCGCCGCTGCCCCGTGACGCGCCCTACGGTCAGACAGGGCAGAATGCGGTGGAGTTCATGTTTTCAGCCAATCCAGGTGAACCGCTCAAGCCGCTGGCCAGAGTGGCTTCGGGAGGGGAACTGTCCCGTGTCATGCTGGCGTTGAAAACGATTCTGGCTGAGAGCGATCGGGTGCCCGTGCTCATTTTTGATGAAGTAGATGCCGGCGTCGGCGGGGCGGTGGCCGAGGTCATGGGGGCGCGGCTTAGGGATCTCAGCCGCCATCACCAGGTGTTGTGTGTCACGCATCTTCCCCAGGTCGGATCGCAGGCGCATGCCCACTATTTGGTGGAGAAGCAGGTTCGGCAGAAGCGCACGGTCACCCAGGTCCGCCTGCTGACGTCGGATGAACGGGAAGAGGAAGTGGCGCGGATGTTGGCCGGGGTCACCGTGACGAAGAACGCGCGCGCGGCGGCAGCTGAAATGATCGAGAGTGCGAAGGATAGGCGGTAACGGCCCGGTCAGTTCGTCGGCGGGGTTTTCGCAATCGCGAGGGCGGGGAGAGACGACTTGCATTCCCGCACAACTTGGGCAAAGAGCTCCGTCAGTTTCGGGTCAAAGTGAGTATCCGCGTGCAGGAGAATCTGCCGAATCGCGTCATCGATGGAAGTCGGCTGGTGGCCCGGCATATCCACTGTCAGGTTATCGAATGCTTGCGCAATGGCGACGATCCGCGCCAGAAGCGGAATGCCTTCGCCCTCGAGACCGTGAGGATTGCCCGCTCCGTCGAACCGTTCCTGGTGATAGGCCACAATCTGTCCGACCTCAGCTTGAAATCCGAGCGGCAACAGCATGCGCGCACCGGCTTCGGAGTATTCCCTGGCGCGAGGGTTGTTTTTGAGGCCCTCGTCATCGTCCGGTGAGTATTTATAGTCCGAAAGGCTGACCTTGCCGATATCGTGCAAAAACGCTCCTAATGCTAATGCCTTCTGGTCGGGCAGCGGGAGATTCATCTGGTTGGCGAGGAGCGACGCGTAAAAACTGACCCGGCTGCAGTGATTTAAGAGTTGCCGGTCTTTCGCTTCGAGCAGATCCGATAACAGGGGGATCAGGGCAGTGACGTCCGCCGCGCCTGCGACAGTGTCGGTCGAAGAGTTGCCGATGGCGAAATAGTTGGACTGCAGATCTTTCCACGCGTGCGCCGCTTCCTGCTCGGTCCCCCACAACGCGGTCGATGTCTTTAAGAATGATCGCAGGTAGTCCAGCCGCTGCTTCTTCTCCAGCGTTTGGTTGATCAGCGTGATGAGTTCGGTCACGTTGAACGGCTTGAGCAGGTAGCCTGCCGCACCGTGCCGGATGCCTTCCATTGCCGACTTCAAACTCCCGTAGCCGGTAATGATGATGACTTCAATGTCTGCGTAATCCTGCTTGATATCCTGCAGCAGGTCGATGCCTTGGCGGTCGGGCAACTTCTGATCGAGAGTGATCAAGTCGATGTGCTGGTCCTTGAGAACCCGGAGGGCAGATTTGGCGTTATCGGCGGAGTGGATGGTGAAGAAGGGGCGGAGAATAACTTTCAGCGCGTCTCGAGGGCCCGTTTCATCATCGACGACCAGGACCGACGGTTTTATATCGATGTGTTCAGGTGATGTATGAGTCCCCATCCAGAGCGCTCCCGGGTGCATTGCACACTTCATGGAAGATGAAACGCAAAACCTGTACCGCTCGTACGTATGTTAAGCGAACAATATATAGCAGGTCTCGATCGATCAGGCCACAAGATATTTGATGTAGGCGCGTTGGTGCCTTGAGGAAATGAGACAGGTGCAGACACTGATGTGCCAGCCTGTGTCATTCTGGAGGCAGCGGCGGCTCAGAATTCCCGCCGTTATCGGGCCTGCTGATTCCCAATGTGTCCATGCGATATTTGAGCATGCGACGGCTGATCCCCAACATGGTGGCCGCATGAGTTTGTACATATGTGGTGCGCTTCAGCGCATCCAGGATGATTTCGCGCTCGAACTCCATCACGGCTTTCTCAAGCGACAATCGTCCGGCCAGTGTGTCATCCCGGAGGGACGTTGAGCGCGTATCGGTTCGTAGGATATTCGGCAGATGCTCGGGCGTGATCATGTCGGAGCCCTTTGACCAGATGAACGCCTGCTCGATGATATTTTCCATTTCGCGCACGTTTCCAGGCCAGGGATAATGTGAGATCAACTCGATTGCGTCCTTGGTGAATTCCTGGGGAGGGCGTTTTTCTTCTTCGATGCGTTTCGCAAGAAAATGCTTGGCCAGGAGAGCGATGTCCTCGCCTCGTTCGCGCAAGGGAGGGAGATACAGCGCAATGACGTTGATACGGTAATACAGGTCTTCGCGGAATTGGTTTTTCCTGACCATCTCATCGAGGTTCTTGTTCGTGGCCGCCACGATCCGTACATCGACCTTGATGGACTGCACCCCGCCGACTCGGGTGAACTCCCGTTCCTGCAGCACGCGCAGAAGCTTCGCCTGTGTCGCCGGACTCAGGTCGCCGATCTCATCCAGAAAGAGGGTGCCGGTATGGGCCAATTCGAACTGTCCCACACGCCGTGCCGTGGCATCGGTGAAGGAGCCTTTTTCGTGCCCGAAGAGTTCGCTTTCAATGAGCGTTTCCGGCAATGCCGCGCAGTTGAGCGCCACGAACGGGCGTTCGCGTCGAGCGCTGTTGTAGTGAATGGCTTTGGCGACCAATTCTTTTCCCGTTCCGCTCTCGCCGGTGACCAACACGGTCGTACGGCTGTCGGCGACTTGTTCGATCTTGGCATAGATTTCCTGCATGGAGGGGCTTTTGCCGATCAAATTATGGAAAGCGTATCGTTGCACGACCTGTGCGCGCAATTGACGGACTTCCTGCTCCAGCTCCTGCTTGCCCAGCGTCCGTTCGATGACGATCTGCAGTTCCTCTACGTCGAACGGCTTGGATAAATAGTCGGCAGCCCCCAGTTTCATGGCGTCAACGGCTGTTTTGACCGCCTTGGTGCCGGTCAGCATAATGACCGGCACGGCGCGATTCTCGGTGCGCATCGTTTGGAGCGCCGACAAACCGTCCGTTCCCGGCAGGATCACATCCAAGAGAACGAGATCCGGTGTCTCGTGCTTAAAAATCCGGAGGCCTTCGGCAGCATCCGCCGCCTCCAGAATTTCATAGGTCGGCTCCAACACCGTTCTCAGCGACGCGCGAACGCGCGGCTCGTCATCGACAAGTAGTACTCGTTTTTTCATGTTACTCCCGTGCTGCTGACACTGTGATGCGTTCATCCGGGGCTGGAAGATTGACAGAAAACGTGGAGCCTACTCCGACGCGGCTCTCAACCGTGAGAGTGCCGCCATGCTCACGGACAATCTGATGCGCGGTGGTGAGTCCAAGCCCGGCTCCGTCACTGGCACTGTTGGAATGTTTGGTGCTGAAAAAAGGATCGAAAATATGTTCCAGATGGTCGGGCGCGATGCCGCATCCTTCGTCCTCGACCTGCAGCTGCACCCGGGATGTGTGGGCGGCATGCGGCAAGAGGCGAGTGTGGATACGAATGATGCCGTTGCCGTTGGGCATTGCATCGAGGGCATTCAACAGGAGGTTCAATAGGACCTGCTTGATTTGTTGGCGATCAAGTGAAAGGAGGGGCAACTGCGGCGCCAGGACTGTCTGTAATTGAATGCCCCGGCGCAAGGCGCTTGACGAGACGAAGCCGATGCAGGAGGCGACGAGGTCGTTTAGGTCTACCTCAGAGGGCTGTGGGGTCATGGAGCTGGCATAGTCGAGAATTTCATGGAGCAGGCGCTCGATGCGGTGAATATCTTCGATGGCCAGTTTGCTGAACTCCCTGATGAACACCGGGTCCTGCTGCCGCTGAGGTGCCAGCTGGACAAAAGTCTTGATGGATGTGAGCGGGTTACGGATTTCATGAGCAAACCCGCCGGCCATGATTTCCAGTGAGCGCAGTCTATCCGTTCGTCTCATCAAGGTGGATGACCGACGCAGGTCGTCTTGCGTCAGGTGGTGATCCAGCGTGTTGCCCGCGATGCGAGTGATCGTCTCAGCAAGGGCCAGACTCTCTTCGTCCACGTGGATGTCTGTATCGATCGGACCGAGAGTGCAAATTCCGAGGCGTCGCGTCTTGCTTCTGACCGCGAGGCACAAGGTTGCATGGACTGTCGTCATGGCCGAGCCGGCCGGTGAGGAAGGCTTCTGGTCGCTCAGACACAAATGCGACCGCTCGGAAAGCCCTGCGATGAGCGCGTGATCGCCGGGCAAGCTGGATGGCAATGCCGATGGATGACTGTGTGCCCGGGACACAAGAAGATGGTATTGGCCGCCGTCGCCCTCTCGTATCCAGAGAGCGGCTTCCGGTAGTCTTGTCAGTTGTGAGAGGGTCGTCACAATAAGATCGCCGAGACGAGGCAGGTCCGCAGCGGATCCCGCGCTTTCAGCAAAATCACCGATCATTCTGATGATGTCCACAGAACCTGGAAGAATGGGCCTGTGCCGACTGTAGGGGTGGAGTGTCATAGTCCTGCGCAGAAAATATCAACCCGGGCACCAGGTTGCTCGTGGTGCCGCCGGACCCGCTGCATGTTTTGTGCTAGTGAGTGAAGTATATATGCGCGCTATTGTTTCAGCTAGAGGAATCCGGTTTTTCAGCGGCGGCGAGAAGAATCTGTCCTGAGAGGGTACGAACGAGCCGTGCCGGAGCAGGAGTGATGTGGGAGAAAAGGGTGTTCAAACTGTCTTCTTCAAACGCCCGTAATTGTCCGATACGCAGCGCCACGCAGCATTGCGCCATGCGGTTCAAGGTTAGGCGGGGCTCTCCGGTGAATGCGTCGATGCCGAGTTCCTGTAGCGCAGGTCTATAGAGGCGGGCGGCATCTGCGGTGAGGGTCAATGCGCTCAGGATGAGTTTTCCGCCCGGACGAAGAACCCGGAAGAGTTCTCGCAGCGCGTGTAGCGGTGAACGCGCGAAGGTGAGGGAAAGATTCGCCACCACACGGTCGAAAGAATGGTCGGCAAAAGGGAGCGTTTCCATCGATCGGCCGAGCACCCATTGCTGAGTGACGGGAGATGGTCCGGAGATGCGTCCGGAGAACAACTTGTCCACGTGTTGCAGGGCATCTTTCGTCGAGGTCTGCGCAGCATGCAGGACGCTGGGGGAGAAGTCCACGCCGACGTACCGGAGCGCTTGACTGTGGTGCCACGTTTGGGCGCGAAGGCGGTAGGCGAGATTCAGCAGGAGCAGTCGGGCAAAGGAATGCATCCCGCATCCGACGTCCAGAAGCGCATGGTTTCCATCGAGTGGTTGCAGAAGTTGGTAGAGCTGGTCGATAGAGTGCCAATGTGCCGGCAGCTCGTCCAGAGCGCGGGTAAGGTCGGTGTGCGCCGCCCAGAGATGTTCGCTGCCCGCGGTCCCAAGGGCATATTTGCTGCGCAGTTGATCGCGTTCGAGCCGGGCCCGAGTCGACGTCGCGCGTGAGAGCGCGGGGAGCGTTCTGGTCCCTGGTTCCTGCAGGGTATTTCCTAAATGGCAGAGCTGTGCAATTTGTTGCCAGCTTGCGCGCAGGGTCGATGGCGCGACAGGGCCGGCGATCAGGAGGGGCGACGGTAGCAGCACTTTCCTGCTTCTTGATCCAAGCCGATGAATCACATCACTCATGAGGGGTGGAGGGGGAGCGGGAATCGGAAAGTCGAGAGGATCCTGTCCAGCGGCGAGGAATACCACCTCGGTTCCACAATGTGCGAGCTCATCCTGTAGCGTAGCGACATTCGTATATTGTGCTGCCACGGCGTCAGCCAGGAAGTGATCAATGTCGAGTGGTATGCCAAGCAGGTTGCCGAGTCCCAGTCTGGTCCCGCTCACATGCTCCTGCAGCAAATCTCGCTGATGAACCGTCGTGAGGCAGTGGCCAATGTCGAGCGTCGGATTGAGAAGAATCACACGACGAAGCCGCCTGTGCCAGTCTTGTCGCCGCAATGCGATCCGGCCGGGGAGGTCCGACGCCAGCAGCGTGATGGGCGTCTCAGGCCACTTCGTCTGCGCGAAGGCCAATACCGTATCGAGATCATCTTCTAGTGATGTGAATGTGGTCTGTGAAGGGTCGCCGTCGCTCAGCCCGATGTGACGGCTGTGATCGTATCGCAGGACTTGCAATCCGTATCCTGCGAGGGTGTAGGCAAAGGCCACGTAGGATTGTTGGGTCGTACCATATCCCGGACAGAGTAGCACCAACGGGCACTGCTCCCTCCTGGCTTGTTTAGGGAAATCATGCCGCAACGCAATTGTCTCTCCTTCACGATTTCGCACGGTGTATGACACTGTGAGGATGGGGGCCTCTGACATCGGTTCGGCAAGATCCTGCGCTGCGCGGATCCTGAGATCGATGATGCTTCGGAGTCTCTGTTCCTGTGTAGGGGATAGGCACTCAAAGCGCACCCCGAGAAGATATCGCTGGTCCTCTGCCGTGGGATGGGACGTTGTCTTCGTCCGCGCGAGATGTTTCCAGACAATGCGCGCTGTCCAGGGTTGGTTCGACCACAGCGCCTCGGAGATGACGGGTGAGGGCTTGATCGGCTCGACCGGCTCGACCGGAATTAGGTGAAGCATCTCTTGATTTTCGCTGAGGCCCGATGCTGCGGACAGTTCGAGGCATGCTCCGTCCAGGCTCAGGTTTACGATCTGGCCGAGTGGGCGAGCCTGAGAAGCTCGTGGATCAGCCATTTCAACAAGGCAGGAAATTCTTAGACGAACCGCTTCGCGCCGGTCTTCCGGTGTCGAAGAGGATGCAGCGAGATCGAGGAGATGGTGCTCTGTTGCTGCGGAAGAAGGGAGGATCAATCCTTCGAAGGTGACCGGGGTCGAGCCGTCCTGCAGTCCGTCAAGAAGCGAGCGGAGCACGTTGCGGTCACGCTCGACGGTGAGAGAAAAAGAAATGACGAAATCTTTGTTGGCCGGTAAAGGCAGATCCGCGGCGGTGGACGGCCGTTCATGCACCACTCCTTGAAGTTCCAGGAAACTCACTGCGGTCTTGATGACGACATAGGCTGGTTGCAGATGGATGGAGGCCGACATCCCCCGGATGGTCAGGAGCGCCCCTTCGGTACTCATGTTGCGCAACAGGCCGCGAAGCGTGGTGCCCCCGATCGACAATTGAACCGGCAGGGAAAAGGGCTTGCGTTCTGAACGGCGCCGTTCGGGCCGTTGTGCTGGCACGCGTCGAGCGTGAGACCGAATGCCGGAGGGGAGCAACGGGGTGGGGGGTAACGGCGATTCAGGATACTGTGGTGCGAGGGAGAGGTCTTCTGATGCAGGAATTCTAACCCTGATGACCAACCCGCTGTTGGGCGCATGTTCGAGCTCGATGGCGCCTTTATGCGCCTGCACGATTTGGTGAGCTTGAAAAAAACTCTCCGCCGAAATGTCCCGGCCTTGTATGGTGTCCGAAGTCGGGCGTCTGCCCCCGGCGGTTTCCCGGATGGTGAAACTGGCATAGGTTTGCCCAGGCTCCGAGTGCGATACGACTTCTTGCGGACCGGCTTCACGATTTCCGATGACAAGCGCTTCTGACTGCAGAATCAACTGAGGAGGCGTATGGCTGCCGGAGATGTCCTGTTGGGCATATTCGAGAAGAGTATGCACCAGAGTTTCGAGCGCCGTACGTGATCCGAGCATGATCGGGATGTCGTCTGCAAAGCGGGTGGTAAGCAGCAGCCGTGATCCTTCCGGCTCATGCCGTACGGTTTGGGCAACCGTCTCAAGAATTTCGTTCAGGGCGAGGGGAACGAACTCAATAGGGTGGGCATAGATCGCTTGCGCGAGTTGATGTCCGAGCTGGCTCGCCTGCGACGCCTTGGCGATCATCGTTTCCACATGCTGCTCGATCCTGCTGTCCTGGATGGAGGTCAGCAATCGTTGAGAGTCCTGGAGCAGTGTGGTGAGAGGTTGTTGCAACTGGCGGGAGACCCGCGCTGCTTCACGGGAGAGTGTCAGTTGCCGGTCGGTTTCTTGGAGGCGCGATTCCAATTCGGCGAGTCGGTCCTGCTGGGCCTTCTGTTGAGACAGATCTCGAAGTAATCCGACGGTGCCCAAGTAACGATTGGCGGAGTCGAACAGTCCCTTTGCGGTGACCTCCACGGTGATCGGCACTGGCGGGGCATCCGGCAGGGCCTTCCGGTGCAGAGTGAGTTCCACTCGACGTATCGAACGGCTGCCTGCACGGCGCTCGTTCAATCGGAACCGTCCTGTTTGTTCCTGCAAGGGAGGAAGCAAGAGAGAATAGTGCCGGCCGGCGAGTTCCTCCGAAGTGTATCCGAGCATGGCGGTGACAGTCGTACTCAGGTACACAAAGCGACCGTCCGCATCGAGCTCGTACAACAAGTCGCTCAACGTTTCGATGAAACGCAAATGTCGTTGGAATGTGTGGTCCAATTTCATTTGCAGGTCGCGTTTTTCGATGGCTTCCTGCACGGAAAACAACAGCTCAGTGATGAAGCCGGGAGATCGCTTGAACAGGAGAAAGTCGGCTCCCTGCTGCAAGGCTTGAACGGCGGTGTGCGAATCACTTTCGTTGGTCTGAAGGAGGATTGCGGCGTAGGGAGCATTCCGACGAAGACGCGCGAGCAGGTCCAGACCCCGCTCCGGACTTAGATCCTGATCGATGAGGATGATATGCCAGTCGCCCTGTTGGCTGAATGCGAGGGCTTCATCGGATGAGTAACCGGCTTCGATGCGGCAGCCGGAGAAGAAACTCCTCAGACTGGTGGTCATTAGTTTGATTTCGTCTGGGTTCTCGTTGATGAGAAGGATATTGAGCGAGGGTTCAGGCGAGGACATGGAAGATCTCATGGTCTTCATGCAGGGGTGCGTTCAGTGTACCCGGAGGCTGTGCGTGCTCCTGGGAATGCACCACCGTACAGTGATGAACATGCTCTCCCTCTCAGTGGGACAATTCTGTCCTTGGGAAGCTGATTGGACGGCATGACTGGTTCAATATCATACACCTTCTTAAGAATCCCAGTCCGCTGCCTGAGGGGGTGGTTCTACTTCGGTAGGGGGAATATGGTTGGAAGCGGGCAAAATCGATCATGCCTGAAATTGTGGGAGTGCATGGAGAAGCGTTCGGGCTGAAACCCAGGGGTGTGCCTGGCATGAGAGGCTTACGCATGGGCAGGGAGTGGGCCCACACAGGTATTCCTCTGTGTGAGCCCGGTAGAGTATGTGCCTAACGTGCCGAAGCGGTGTTTGCCGTCTGCTGGCAACCACCCGGCGTCATGTAGAGCAGATAGTTACCCATGCCATGTTGGATATTGGGGTTTTGCAGCAGATGGTGGTGGACCATCACCATCTCATAGTCATCCCGTTTTGTCACCGGGAAGCCTTTGCCGTCACGGTAAACCTGATGAGGCCGGAAGTCACGGAACGTGCCGTCAGCATCGACCTCGGGGACCGTGCGCAGAAGGGTCTCTTTTGATGTCTTGTTCTCGAGCGCCACCATGAGTAGTTCGTCGTGTCCATGGGGGTAGGCGAACTTGACGCAGCCGTCCATGTTGAATTTGAGTGGCGCGGAGAGAACCGAGACGCCGGGCGTGATTTCGATGCCCTCGTCCGTCTGGTCGGCGCCCCGTTGCGCGAATTTGCTGTAGCACACGATGTTCACGCCCACCTGGTAGACATCCATCTCCTGCACCTTCGTGCCTTTGGGCGCGACATACATCGTGAACCGGGCCATTACGTCTTTCGTCGGCGGAGCCTTGTGGTAAAACGCAACAACCGACATGAGGTTTTGGCCTTTTCCCAGCTTGACCCCGTATCCCTCGGGAAAACGCGCTTCTGTCATTTCCAGGCCGGCGCCTGCAAAAAATAACGGCTCTCCGTCGCACGAGACGCTGGGCTTGTCATTGTTCAGCATGAGGATGTGATGGAGATAATTTTTCGGGAGCGCCGTACCATCCTTGGTGAACACCTCGGATTTGTAGCCAATCATGTACGTGTCTTCCGGCAACTGAAACACCTTCTTCGGCATACTCGATGCCAGATCGCCGTCGTGGCCGGTCGGAAGATCAACTGGGCCGAACGTGAGGGTGACGGTATGGTCGTCGATGGCCAGTTTGGTCTCGCCTAGGCTCGGCATGGTCGGAATGGCGTGATGGTCATGTCCGCCGTCCGCGTAGACCGTGTTCGTGATCCCCAATAGCATGACCATCAATACAAGCGCACGATTCATAGCCCCTCCTCGTTGTGACAGACCGGCCGTCCGTGAATGTGTGTAACGCTATGCAGGGAAGTACCGCCCGTCCGCTAAGGAGCCGTCGGGATCGGGGTGAGTCGTTTCCACAGGTAGCTGCCGCCATGTTGCCGGGGTGGGATATTGTCTCTGGTGCCGACACGCACGTACCACCAGATTCCCTTTGCTTCGGTACCGTCCTCTGAGATCACGATTTCAAAGGCGCCTTCGCGGTCATTCCCGGTCTGTTTCCATGTACCCTGCCAGCGCCGATCGTTGAAGCTCGTGGTAGAAAACTGTCCCCCTTGCCAGGTGTAGGGACCGTTGCCGTGCGTATCTAATGTCGCGACGTACTTCTTATTGTCTTCGATTTCCGTAACTTCCCATTCACCGCTCAGATCGACGCCGTTCGGCATGAGCGGCTGCATGTCCGATGCGCGGCGGAGCAAAGCCGCTCGGTCAGCGGCGGCCTGTTCTGTCCCGCTGTCATGATGGCGGGTGGACTCGTGCCAGGCCACAAGGATCCATCGGCCGTCCCGTCGTTCCAGCACGCCTGTTTCTCGAAGCGGGAGAACCATCCGCTCGGTAAGGTCGGCCGAATTGCTATAACGAATATAGTTCGACTCCATGGCAAACCAGGCGATATCGCCCCTGGTCCACATGTGAAGGCTGGTGATCGGAATTTCCAGCTTGACCACCGAGTCAAATTCGCTGCGCATGTCGGCTGCCAGATCCGGCCAACCGATATATTTCCGTCCGTCGATCGTATAACCGATGGCATCCACGTCATGCGACATGTATTTCGACATGGTGATCAGGTCCCGCTCGGCATTCGCCTGGACGAGGAGGCGTAGGGTGGTCTCTGGATCGAGGGGCTCATCGGCCCGCGCCATCGGAACGCACAGGATACTGATAATCAGACCGAGCAGGAACCGGTTTCGAAGCATAAGGTCAACTGGTCTCTGTGCAATAAGTTGAGTGCGCATAGGTGTGAAACCACGGAGGACACGGACTCGTAACTCTACGGGCAGCAATGAGTGGAGGCTACCTGGTGCCTTGAGGTGGTGTCAATGGATATTTGCCTGATCGGGAATACCAGTAATGGTACAGGTCACCACAGTGACATTGTCGATGCCTCCGCTGTCAAGCGCGGCTTGGACTAGGGCACGGGTTGCGAGTGGCGGATTGTCTATACGGGAGAGGACGGTTTCCAAGATGCGTTCGTCCGTCAACATTTTGGTGAGGCCGTCAGAGCAGAGCAACAGCAGATTGCTGTCGCGGAGATCGAATGAGAACAGGTCGCTGTCCAGGACGGGGCCAAGTCCCACTGCGCGGGTCAGCACATGGCGGTCCGGGTGATGTGCGGCTTGCGCAATGGTCAGGCGCCCGTCGCGGACATAATCTTCAATGAGGGTATGGTCTCGCGTCAGTTGTGTGATGGTTCCTGACTTGACCAGATAGGCCCGGCTATCGCCGACGTTCAGGACGAGGAGGCGGGGGCTGGGGAGGGGCAGCAGATGCGCCATCACCAGGGTGGTTCCCATGCCGTGCAACGGCGGATGGCGATCAGCCTGGGCACGGACGGCTGCATGGGCCTGCTGCGCCATCGTCGTGAGGAGGAAGTGCCTGTGCTCCTCTTCGTTCTCGCCGGGGCAAGAAAGGCTGCGAACAAGGGCCGGTGAAAAATCGGCGAGGGTATCCATCACGATTCGGCTGGCCACATCTCCGCCCGGATGGCCTCCCATCCCGTCGGCCACCGCCCAGAGCCGACGGCGATTGTCGACCAGGAAGGTGTCTTGATTGGTGGGACGAACCAATCCGCGGTCCGTCTGGCCGTATCCCGCCCATTCCCATATGTTGTGATGTGTGTCCACCCTATCCGACCGGCGTCAACGACGGAGGGCCATATCGCAAGGCCAGCCGGTCGTACAGTTGAGCTGCGAGCGGCTCAAGATTTTGCGTGTCCGCGGCGTTATAGCGGACGAGTTGGTCCAGCGCCGCTTCGTCGCCGGCGCGGTACCGGTGCCATAAACGGACGGCTTCCAGTCCGTCGAGCTGGAGTAGATCGGTTTCCCGTGCGATGTCCAACTCTCGTTCGATGTGCTTCAGCCCGCCTTGCAGCCCCACGCGTCTGGCGGCAAAGCAGAGATCAAAGTGTGGAATCGAGACGCGTAGCCCTTTGAAGCAGGTCTTCAGGTAGGGGATATCGAAAACGGTGCCAAAAAACGTAATAAGCAGGTCCGCCTGGTCGAGTTCTTCTTGAATGATCTCCTGGGTAAGAGAATGGCCCCGGATCAACGTACGCATGCGTCCCTGGCGGTGTAGTCCGACAATGGTCACCTGCCCCTCGCGGGCCGAGAGCCCTGTCGTTTCGATGTCGAGGTAAAGCGCCCGTGCGCCGAAGGTCTGAAACAAACGCCAATGGTCGCGGGTGTGCAGGCAGTCTGCAAAGTACCGGGGGTTGTGGAGCTCGAGGTGGTCCTGTGCAAGGGCCAGCTCCGCATCGTAGGCGACTTTGCGGGCAGGAGAGATGCCCGACAGATGAGACACTCGTCGGAAGGCGGCCCAATCGGCGATGCCCTCTTCCCAGAGTCGCCGCTCGGTTGAGGGTCCGATGCCTGCCAGATGAACGAATGTAGAGGTCAGCATAGAAGTGACGCGAAAGCCTGTGGCCGGGATTGTAGCCTTGATTTCAAGGGATAAACAAGTTAGAGTCCGCGACTGGTGCGGAGTTTCGTCACTATGCGGTTGCGCATTGTATCACGGCGCAGGTGAGGGGTCATGACCACGAATGGAACGATGAAGCGGATTCGAATCAGAGTGGGCGGCGTGCAGCTGGAGGCCGAATTAAAGGGAACCAGGACCGCTGAAGAACTCTATCGGGCCTTGCCTGCAGAAGGTCCGTTGAATGTGTGGGGCGAAGAGTTTTATTTTAAAGTTCCGGGTGTGAAGGATCATCGTGAAACGGCGACCACGCAGGTCAAGGTCGGCGACGTGGCGTTCTGGGGAGCCGGCCAGGTGTTGGCGATTTTCTTCGGGCGTACGCCGATGAGCATGGGGGCTGACCCTGTGCCTGCCGATCGGGTAAATGTCGTGGGACGGGTGCTCGGTGATGCGGCGACGCTGCGGCAGGCCATGAACGCGAGCACGATTCGGGTGGAACGGATCGAACCGGCGCAGTCGGTGGCGTAGGTGTATCGATAGCGTCATCCGCGGCGGAATTTGAGCGGGAGTCGATTGCAATGAGACTGGCTAAGGAGCGAATCCATCATATGGCGGATTCGGTGATGGCCCGGCTACACGAGTTGAATTATCTCGAGATGACCGGGGATCGAAAGGCCCTCCGCGAGTCGTTGGAACACACGATGACCGAAGAGCTGCTGGTGGAAGATCGTTTGAACGTCGAAGTGCGCCGGATGATGCAGCCCTATGAGCGGCAAATCGAGCAGGGGCAAGTCGACTATCAGAAGATGTTCACGATGATCAAGCAGAAGCTGGTACGTGAACGGGGCATCATCTTATAAGTTCTGAGTCGTGAATCAACGTTCGGAATCTGGAATCCTACACTCACCGCTCGGAACTGGAGCCCAATCCGTGATCAGTGACGACAAAGCCAGTCATCTTGCCCATCTAGTGCTCGGTACGTTGAAGAAGAGCGCCCAGTGCAGGCTGACCGAGGATGACGGGAAGGTCCTGCGCGAGATCAAACGTGTGGTTGCGGCCGAACTCGCATTGGAAGCGGAGATTGATAGGAAAGTGCGGGCGAGACTCGCTTCCTATACCAGGCAGATAGTGGAAGGCAGCCCGGAATGGGACGTGATGTATCGGAAGACGTCCGAAGAAGAACAGAAGAAACGCGCCAAGCCCTAATCGCGCAAGGCGAACGATATTGACGAGGTGGTGTAATGAGAGCGAGTGTATGGATTGCCCTCTCCCTGCTGGTGCTGTCGTTCTCCGCCTGCACCCATGCGAAACCGAAACCGCTCATGCCGCTCGAATTAACCTATGGCGCCAAGGCTGACGCGATCGCCCTGAACACCCAGGGCGCACAGGCATTTCAGGCCGGTCAAATGGCGGAAGCCAAAACCTTTTTCGGACAAGCCATCAAGGCGGCACCGGATTCCGGACAGGCGCATTACAATTACGCACTGACGTTGAATGCATTGGGTCAAACGGATCAGGCGCGACAGGAATTTATCGAGGCGGCAAATCTGGCCCCCGGAGACAAGGTGATTTGGGATTCTCCGGCGCTCCGTCCATTTGGAAATCCTGACGCACCAAAGGGCCCGCCGAAGGAACATCCGTACGGGACGAACAGGCCCACGATCGGCAGCGGCCCGCGTTAGCCTGCATGCACAGCGTTGGTCAGAAGGAGATGTAAGACAATATGGCGACCGAATTAGAGGTTGGGGCGAAGGCGCCGGACTTTTCCCTGCCGGATCAGGACGGCCACACCGTTACGTTGAAAAGTCTCAAGGGCAAGCAGGTGGTGCTGTATTTTTATCCTAAGGACGATACTTCCGGTTGTACGAAAGAAGCCTGCGACTTCCGGGACTCCCTCGCGCCGATCAAGAAGGCCGGGGCCCTGGTGGTTGGGGTCAGCAAGGACGGGAAGTCTTCGCATCAGAAGTTTATCGCCAAGTACGGCTTGCCGTTTGCGCTCCTGAGCGACGAAGATGCGACGGTGTGCACGGCCTACGGAGTGTATAAAGAAAAGAGCATGTACGGCCGGAAATATTTGGGCATCGAGCGCAGCACGTTTGTGATCGACGCGACGGGGCGGATCAAGGCCTTGTTCCGGAAGGTCAAGGTGCCCGGTCATGTGGACGAAGTGCTGGGGGCGCTGAAGGCTTAGTCCGCTGTCCAGATTGCCGGGCCGGTTCCGTCGTTGGCTCCTATGGATCCGCTGGAAAAAACGTCCCATGCCTGCCGTGCCGCTGCGTTATCCCTCGTGCCAGGGCTCGGTCATCTCTACATCGGGGAAAAGCGGGGCGGGCCACTGCTCGTTGCCGGGGTGGTGCTGATCATCCTCTGGATGGGGCTGTTCTCGTTCGCCCTCGTGCCGTTGATCGGCCTGGTGTTGTTTTGCATGGGAGATACCTATCTCACGGTCAGCTGCGACCGAGGACTCCTCTCCTAACAGGATGCGGAAAAAGTCCGCCAGCGGCGTTCTCGCGTCGTTCATAAGCTCACCGTACGGCACAAGTACGATTCGCCTTGGGGAACCGGCGGCTCACCGCCTCACCGGGGTGCACAAGCGTGACACTCCTTATTCGTCGCATCGTGCACCTCGCTGCGGCCTTGCTAGACGGCCTGTTTGCGTATCCTGCCGTGATTCTGACGCCGGCAAGGCACGCGAGCTGAGCGCGACGTAGTATGCAAAAAACGAGTGTTTCCGCAGCCTGCTAAACCAGCGTGATGTGTGCCAAAAGGAAGGTCGACCCTACCATGACAGAATCGTTCCGTCTTGGGTTGTGCAGGATCCTCGTCGCTGTCGTGGTCTGGTTGATTGCAGGGGCCGCCGGCGAAGCGGCGGACAAGACCGCCGGCGTTCTCACGGTGCGCGATGCGCTGACGTTGCCGAATCATTTGGTTCGAATTGAAGCCCAATTGACCGTGACGACCTCAACCGGCGGCCCGCCGCTGGGGGGCGTTGTGCTGCATCTGCGTATCGACGGCAAGGAAATGACCACCGGGAAAACCAATGACGCCGGGCAGGCGTCTTTCGACTACCTGCCGAAGATGCGGGGCACCAATGTCATCAGCGTGTCGGTTGATGAGGCGGCCCCAATCGCGGCTGAGAAGAGCGACGCGACGCTTTGCGTGTGGGAGCGCCGGCGTCCGATTCTGGTGGTAGAACTGGCCACACTCATCCAACCGACTCTCACGTCGACAACTCCTGCGCCTTCCCCGTCAACGGCAGCAACGGGTGAGGCAGCGCCGGCGCCGGTTCCCGAGGCAGCCGATGAATTGTCCCGGTTGACCCAGTATTACTACAACGTGGTCTATGTGCCGGGTGGCGAGTCATGGCCGATGAGAAACGAGTCCATCGGACAGGTTCGTCGATGGTTGTCGTCGCATAAGTTTCCGCCTGGATTCGTGGCGATGCCGTCATCCGGAGGGCTGAACACGACACTCGACACCTTCAAACAGGATGGCTGGGCGACGATGAAATCCGGTATCGGGCGCACGAAAGAATTTGCGGAGACGCTGCTGCAGCACCGCATGGAGGTGGTGGTGGTGCCGGAATTGCCCAAGGGTGACATGCCGCGCAAAGCCAAGGCGGCGAAGGACTGGAAAGAGGTGCGAAAGAAGTTGTGAGCGTGGCTGCAATCCCTTTCTTGCTCGCGCAACGCGCGGCCTGAGAAGGCCCTCGTTGGACGCGCGCAGTTGAAAGAGATTACAGCCACGCTCATGGGGCCCGGGGAGGGGGAGTAAAAGAGCTGGGAGGCCCGGGGAGGCATATGCTCCCAGAACGCACACCTTGGAAGTTGCTCGTTCGATGTGCGCACTCTAAGGCCATCCGGGCACCACCTTGCGTGAGGCAAAGGAAAGACTGAAAGCGCGACGAAACATGTGGATAAGAGCGCTACGCGGCGAAGGTGGATGGCCGGAAGGTCATTCACTCCGCGGGCGAATCATGGTATGTTCAGCGCCCGTGAAGGCGTCATTTCATTGAAGGAGCAGGAGCCGGTATGTTGCTAGAAGGTAAAAAGGGGCTGGTCATCGGTGTGGCCAATAAGCATAGTATCGCCTGGGCCATCGCGCAGGCTGCGGCGCGGGAAGGCGCGCAGATGCTGTTCAGTTATCAGAACGAACGGTTGCGCGAAAACGTCGAAGAATTGGTCCAGACCCTTCCGGGCGCTTCGGCCTGCGTCTGTGATGTCGGCGATGACAGTCAGATCGCCGCGATGATGAAACAGGCTGCCGAGAAACTGGGGCGGTTGGATTTCGTCGTGCATTCCCTCGCCTTCGCCCCGCGTGAAGAACTCACCGGAGAATTCGTGAATACCACCCGCCAGGGATTTGCGACAGCCCTCGATGTGAGCGCCTATTCCCTCGTGGCCGTCACGCGAGCGGCGATGCCATTGATGACGGAAGGCGGATCGGTCGTGACGCTGACCTATCTCGGCAGTGAGCGGGTCGTGCCGCACTATAACGTGATGGGGGTGGCCAAGGCCGCCCTTGAAGCGACCGTGCGTTATCTCGCCCACGATCTCGGGCCGAAAAACATTCGGGTGAATGCCGTCTCCGCCGGACCCATCAAGACGCTGGCGGCGCGCGGGGTGTCCGGTATCAGCAAGATGGTCGATCATCATCGCGCATTTGCGCCGCTGCGGCGGGCGACCGAGCAGGGAGAAGTCGGGGATACGGCGCTGTTCTTGGTGAGTCCTTTAGGCCGCGGCATCACCGGAGAGGTGATCTACGTCGATGGGGGATACCATATTCTCGGGTCTTTGGCCTCGATCGATTAGGAGGCCGGAAGTCTTGTCCGCCCGATCCGCACTGCGCGCCACCCCCGGCCGCTTGGAGGTCTTGCCTCTGCGGAATCGGGCGTTCCTTTGTCCGCACGTTCTTCTCCTCGGCTTCTTCATCACCTGCTTTGCTGCGGGCCTCCCACTGTCTCTCTTTGCGGCACAGCTTTCTGATCGGGAAGAAGACGGCTTGTCAGGGCCTGTCCGGTCCATCGAAACCAGAGAAAGCCTCCTGGTGCAAATTGATCGATATGATACCGCCGGCCGCATCATCGAACGTATTCAGGGAGGTCGGGAGACGTCACCGGGCCTATGGCCGTTGCGATTCGTCTATACCTACGATCAGGCCGGCAGGCGGATGGCCGAAGTGGTGCGAGATGCGCGGGGTGAGCTTGTGAAAGAAACCCGCGCGGTCTATGACGAACGCGGGAATCGGTCGGCCGAACTGTCGGCCTGGGGGGATGGCATGTTTGAGAATGTCTCCCTATACGAATACGATGAGGCGCACAGGCGAACGCGCGGCCTCCATTACAATGCCGTGCAGGTCGTCAACCGGAACCTGTATGCCTACGACAGCGCGGGACGCCTGCTGCACGAGCGGTTCGAACGCAACTATCAGTATGACGCGGCCGGGCATCAGATGGTGACGACGGATCGGTTCGACGTGGGGTATGACGTGGCCATCCACTATGACGACCGGGGACGCGTGCGCGAGAAGGTCGTGTCCGATCTCAAGGGGCGGAGGCAGGGCCGCTCCGAGTTTCGTTACGATGAACGCGGGAGTCAAATTGAAGAGCGTAGCTACGACGCAGCCGGACGGCTTACCGACCGGAAGGCCTATCGTTATGAATACGATGCTGCCGGGAATTGGACCAGAGAAACCTTTCAGTGGTGGGATGTGGCTGATAGCCGGGAAACCCTCAAACATTCCAACGCCCGCGAGCGCAGCATCACCTACTACTAACACGTTCCGTACCGCTTGGTGCCTGCTCTATGCGGGCCATGGAAAGCCTGTCGCCGATCTCACAAGATTCGCAGTGAATCTGAACCAGCTGGCCTATGCCTGTTGATGAAGCCTGCCCATAAGTTTATCGCGCGGGGACCGTTGCCTCAGTGCTTCTGGTTTCAAATGTGCAGGCCCGGTACAGAACGGTGGAGTAGGGGAAGCGTATGTTTCTGCTGAAATGTGCCGTGGTGATTTTACTGTTGTGCCTCGCCGGCGAATCCGGCATCTGGGCCGGGGATGATCAGGCGCCGCTTCAGACTCATGGCCCCTTGCGTTCGTCCAGCAACAATCCCAGATATTTCGCCGATGCCGAGAATCGGGTCCTGTACCTGACCGGTTCCCACACATGGGAAAACGTTCAGGATGTGACGGGCACGTTCGACTATCCGGCCTTTCTCGACCGTTTATCCGCCGTACATCACAATTTCATTCGTCTGTGGGTCACTGAATCCATGCAGTCCGACGCCGGCTGGCTCATGCATCCTCCTGCCAGGAAAAACTCAGTTGCTCCGTTGCCCTATCTGCGGACTGGCCCAGGTATTGCGCTGGACGGCGGGCCGCGTCTCGATCTCTCTCGACCGAATCCAGCCTACTTCGAACGGCTTCGGGCCAGGGTGAAGGAAGCTGGTCAGCGGGGTTTCTACGTCTCCGTGATGTTCTTTCAGGGATTCAGTGTTGTGGTGCAGGACCTGTGGGAGGCGCATCCTCTCAACGGCAGGAACAACATCAACGGGATCGACGGGGATGCAGACGGGGACGGCCTCGGCAAGGAGATCCATCGATCACCATCGGCGGAGGTGCTGCATGTGCAGGAAGCCTATGTGCGACAGGTGTTGGAGACGCTGCACGATCTGGACAATGTGTTGTACGAAGTGGTCAACGAGGCTGTTCCAGAATCGGTGGCCTGGCAATATCACCTTATTCGCTTCATCAAGCAATATGAACGGGAACGAGGCTTCATGACGCATCCTGTCGGAATGACATTTTTCCAGCTGGGCGAGTTCGGCGGTGGCGACAATGCTGCCCTGTTCGACAGTCCGGCCGATTGGATCTCTCCCGGCGGCTACACCAAGTATGCGCGAAATCCCCCTGTGGCCGACGGCAGCAAGGTCCTGATCCTCGATACCGATCACATTCACGGGATCGGCGGCGATCAGGAGTTTGTCTGGGAAAGTTTTTTCCGGGGCTACAACCCCGTTTATATGGACCCTCTCGGCGCCCTGCACGAACTCACGATCGGCGAGCCGGTCTTAAATGAGCCGCAACATGAACGCGCGCGCGTAGCCATGGGAGCGGCTCTCCGCTGGGCCGAAAAGCTCGACCTCGGGCGTGTCATTCCGAGCGGAGAGTTGGCGTCGACGGGGTATTGTCTGGCGGATTCAGGATGGGAGTATCTCGTGTATGTCCCCGCCGGTGCTGCGTCCTCCTCGCAGGCAGAGGAGGTCAGAACAACTCGGCCGGTGACCGTCAATCTCACGGGCGCGGCGGGTACATTCGTCGCGGAATGGGTCGACTTGGAGGCGCTCATGACTCCGCTCTCCGAGCGGATTGAAGGAGGCGGGGAACGACTGCTCACTGTGCCGTTTCCAGGGTATGCGCTCCTGCATCTCAGAAGGCTGGATGTGCTCAATCAGGTTCCACCTTGAGTGTTTGCCGGTTGTGTTTGACCGGCCGCTGCGATGAGAGCTGCTGATTCTCCTTCCAGATTCCGGCTCCTCCGAGCGTTCAAATCGTCCAACAATACCGGATGGTTGCCTTCTGTTTACCTTTTTGATCTCCCCTCGTCTAATCCATCAGACAAGTAGCGAAAGGGGGGTATCGGTGACCCATTTAAAATCTCTCGCGATAGTGTTGTCCCTGGGGGTGTTGCTGTCCGGCTGTACGACGACGTTAATTCATGATGAGATGAAACACAGCGTGTCGTCTCAGCGCCATTGCACAGGCAGCGAGTGGGCGGACAATTCATCGGTTGCTGTGTTGCCGGTTCCGGTCGTCGCGTTTTTTATGCCCCATTTCGACCTGAATAAGGTGAACAGTGAACCGTATCTGAGTCGCTGCGGTGATAGTACGCGAGTGGTGAATCGAGAGGTGTCGGTCAACCGCACGGCCTGCATTCCTGCAGGACTAACCCGCATCGTGACGTTGGGCGTCTGGCAATGGTGCCCATCGCACGTGTCTTGGAAGGCGGACGTCCTGCCTAATGGCCAGAAATCCGACAGGGTGGTGCGCGAAGCCTTGTCAGGGGAGAGCCGTTCGTAACGTGTCTTGCGTGAAAGAACGCATATGAGTAGCAACACACTCACAAGGAGCCGACAGATGAGTATGGCCAAACACATGGTGCGAATGGTGGTGCTGGCGGGCATGGTTGTCGGGGGAGCGGTCCAGGTGTCGGCGGTCGGAGAGGGAGAGATTTTGAGAGGGACTGGCGATCGATTCCGCACCGATAATCGCGGCCCCGGGTCGATGAACAGCGGTCAGGGACCAGAAGACAACCATGGCCGTCGTGGAGGGGATGATGTCCGCGTGGCTCAAGCCGGAGATGTGAGGCAGGAAGATCGGCGCGCCGATAGACGGGAGAATCGCCAACTCGATCGCCGGGAGGATCGGCGTGAAGATCGTCACCTGGAGCGACGGGAAGATCGTCGTGCCAACGACGGCGGCGAACTTCGAGGGCTTGATCGGGCCAACCATGTGGCTGATGAGCATGGACAGCGGGGCCGCGACGATGCCCGCGCGGTTCAGATGAACCGGGGGAGTCGTACGGAGCGATTTGAGCGACCTGACCATTCGCCGCGCCCGGAACGAGCGGAACGGTCGAGACGTCACTAGCGCGCGTGCTCTGAGAAGCCGGTCATATCGTCAACGAACCGAGTGTAGAACGGTGCGGGCACGTCGCTCGCATCGTACTCCGCATGGTTCTTGTTGGCCGAATGGTTGAACGAAAGCGGGGGATGGGTTAGGTTGTGGCAATCGTAGGTATAAATCACAATACGTAATTTAAATAGGGCCGGCGCATGATGCCGGCAGAAGGGGGAAGCATCGGAATGGGGTTGTGCTGCCGGCGAGTAGTGGGTGTTGTGTTGTGCTTGTTCGGAACCGCGACGATCGGGCTTGCAATGGAGAAGACGGATCAGGGCCCTCCATCCTCCGATCGGAACTGGCAGATTGGGTTCACGCCGAGTTATTCCACGGGAAAATTCGGAACCAGTTCGACCAGCAGTTTTTTATATGCGCCAATCTCCATGCGCCGTCTGTTCAAGGACGGCGATATTACCGTCATCGTTCCATTTGTCACGTCGACTACCGATGGTCGGACGACCATTGTCGGCGGGAATGTCACGCGCGTAGATGACAATTCAAAGAGTGGGTCCGGTGGCAGCGGTGGTGGTACGGATGACGACGGCGGCTGCAGCGGCAAGGGACAATCGGGGTCTGGGAAAGATCGGATCTGTGGCCTGACCACCCGAGCGCCGGGACAAAAGGTGACGACATCCGGTCTTGGTGACCTGATTGTTAAAGGACGGTATTATGTCGCTGAGGAAGGGGATGCGATGCCGTTGATTGCCCTGACGGCTCGGGTCAAGTTGCCCACGGCCAACGCAAGTCAGGGGTTGGGAACCGGAGCGCTGGATTACGGGTTTGGCGTCGAAATGTCCAAGATGTTCGGGAAGAGCTGGATTGGCTTTCTGGATGCCGGCTACAACATCATCGGCGATCCGGACGGCATTCAATTTCAGAACCAGCATTGGTACGACGTGGGCGCGGGATACTTCGTGACCAGGGATCTCCTGGCCAGCGTGTATTTCGAGGAGTATCGCGCCATTGTGCCGGGATTTGTGAATGCGCGCGATGTCTTCTTTGCCATGAACTATACGGTGTCTCCCGCATGGCGACTGAATAGCGGTGTGACCGTCGGTGTCTCCAATGGAGCTCCGGACTATGCATTTTCCGTCGGCGCCAGCTATCGCTTTTAAGTGGAGTGAGTACCTGCTTACAAATCGTCCGGCCGCTCGTTCTAGCGAGGAGCAGGACAGCAAGACCGACACGAAACGGTGGACATGCCGGTTGAGCCACAGGCGGGGGGTGATGAGGCAAGACTCATTGCTCGAAGTCAGCAGCAGGATCACGAGGCCTTCGGCCAGTTGGTCGACCGGCATGCCAGCGTGATTGTCAACCTGGCCTATAGGATGGTGGGGAATCGTGCGGATGCCGAGGACTTGGCTCAAGATGCGTTCCTGGCGGCGTTCAAGGCCCTGCCGACGTTTCGCGCCGATTCGAAGTTTTCGACCTGGCTGTATCGTATCGCCGCGAACAAGTGTAAAGATTGGCTTCGAGCGAAGCATCCTCCTGCCGTCGAACTCGACGACAACGAGGCTGTGGCGGCTCACGTTGTCGAGCCTCGTACGCCGGAACGGCTTCTGTCTCAGCAGCAGGTGGCGCAACAGTTGGACGAAGCGATCCAGCGCCTACCTCCCCTCTATCGAGAGGCCTTTGTGCTGAAGCATGTCGAAGGGCTGAGTTACGAGGACATGCAGGACTTGCTCGGCGTGAATGCCGATACGTTAAAAATGCGGGTCTATAAGGGGCGTGTGCAGTTGAGCCGTGAGTTGTCACAGTGGAATGACAGGCAGGCGCCGGTGGCGGGGTGAATATGGACCAACGGGATGTGTCGATCCAGCGGTTTCTCGATCAAGATCTGACGCCCGACGAGCGCGTGCAGTTCCTGCAACAGGTGGATGCCGATCCGGGACTACGCCGCGAGTGGTTGAACCTAGAATTGGTGGTTGCGGAGGCCGCGCGTCTCCCACGGATCGCCCCGTCGACGCACTTTACGGCGCGTGTGTTGGCGGGCCTCGATCCCGAATCGAAGAGCATCCTCGACCGGTTCGTGGGGTGGGTGACCGCTCCTCGGACCTTACAATGGAATCTGAGCGGCGCCATCGCGGTGGCCTCTGTGGCCATCGTGGCGGCAGCGGTGTTGTTGCGGCTGGTCCCTGCGCGGATCGTGGAGGTACCGTTCAGCAGCCCACCGGCTCAGATGGTGTCGCTTGAGCAGGCGCCGACCATGTATGTACGACTGGTGTTGGTGCAGCCTGGGGCACAGTCCGTCTCGGTCGCCGGGGATTTCAACGGCTGGAACCCGAGTCGTGCGAGCATGACTCGGTCGGACGGCGGAGTCTGGACGACGACGATTCGATTGAAGCCGGGGCGGTATCAGTACATGTTCGTGATCGATGGGAAGCAATGGGTGGCCGATCCGTTGGCAACTGAAGATGCGGGGGACGGGTTTGGATCCAACAACGCGGTGCTCGATGTCGGCACGACACTCTAGCGGACGCTGTCATACGCTTGCATCACTCTCAGCGCTTCGGTACTCTACGTACGATGTTGATGCTGAGGCGATCGATTGCGAGTCTGTCGGCCTTGATCTGGTTGGTGGGCTGCACGTCCACATCTGTTCAGATGGCACCCACGCCGGTGTCAGGAGGCGTGCGCTTTCTGGTGGCTGTTCCGACGGCAGAGTCGGTGGCGGTCGTGGGGGCGTTCAATGGGTGGTCATCCACGACGCATGTCATGACCCGAGTGGGGTCAAACGGATCCTGGTCGGTGGTGGTTCCCTTGTCGGGCGGGGAACATCCCTTTATGTATGTGATCGACGGCAAGACCTGGTTGGTGCCCCCGGCGGCGGACGATTTTGTCACGGACGGTTTCGGGAACACCAACGGTGTGGTGATAGTCCCCTAGGGATGGCCTGATGCGAACACCAATCACATGCCTTGGCCTGGCATTCATACTCCTGAGCGCAGTCGACCCCGCCCGCGCTGACTCGATCTCTATGCAGGATCGCGAGGAGATTGCGCGCCTGCGGTCGGCTCGTGGGTTCGCAGCCGAAGAGATCAGCCCGTTGCTCGAACAGGTCAACAACGCAGGCGCGCGAGGCATTCCCGCTGAGCCGCTGGCGAATAAGGTGAAGGAAGGCCTGGCCAAAGGGGTCGATCCCAAACGCATCGATCCGGTCCTGCGGCAAATGGTCACGCATTTCGAGTCGGCGCAAGAAGCGCTTCGAGAGGCCGGAGCGCGCGGCGTGGCCGAAGGGAATCGTCGGGTTGCCGTCGAGACGCTGGCCGAAGCGTTCTCCCGCGGTGCCACGGCTGACGAAGTGAGGGAGCTTGCGCGCCTCTCGCAGGATGGGAAGCAGAAGGTCACCCAAGAATCGTTGGCGGCCGGGGCCAAAAGCCTGGCGGTCATGAAGGAAGCAAAAATTTCCTCCAAAGACAGCGCGGCGTTGATCGGTGAAGGGATGCGCCAGGGGTACAAGCCTTCCGAGTTACTCGACCTCAGTCGCGAGGTCAAACGGCGGGGGGGTGAGTTTCAACGCGGTCGTGCGAGCATCCAGACATTGCGTGAACAGGTGCGTCGCGGCGAACGGGCGGATCGACTCTTCAGGGACGATCACGGCGAGTCCGGTAGCGGAGATCGTGGCGACCGCAGCGGGAGTTCCGATCATGGAGAGCGTGCGAGAGAAGATCGGAGTGGAAGCGGTGGCGGTGGAGATCGTGGGAGTGGCTCTGATCGCGGGGGGCGCGCTGATCGGGGCGGGGGTGGACACGGCGGCCGAGATCATTGATGCCATAGAAATGGGATGGAATCGCGGAAGGGCTGCTCCGAAAAGAGCGGCCCTTCTTGTTTAGGACCTCGCGTGGTGTTGTTGAGGCACTGACGGTCGCTCCTCACGTGGGCATCTCGACGAGTTGGCGTGCCGCGCGCGGGATTGCGGAGAAGAAAACGGCGTCAGGACCGAGGTCCTGACGCCGTCACTGCTGGTGGGAGTGGGAACTTAGCGGAAGCGGGCACTACGATCGGCGCGGCGGTCTTCCTGGCGGATATGTTGTCGATCCAGCTGATGATCCGCCCGACGATCCTGCTGCCGGTCCATGTGCCGATCCTGCTGCCGATCTGCCCGGCGATCCTGCTGTCGGTCCTCCCGGCGATCGTTCTGCCGGTCTTGTTGCCGGTCGGCACGACGGTCTTCCTGGCGAATGTCGAGTTGTGCAAGCGCGATCGACGGGATCACCGCCGGCGCCGTGACGGCTACAACCAGGCTGGCGATCAGTCCGGCTTTTAATGGGGTGTGATTCATCATGGTTCCTCCTTCTGTGAGAGAGTGCGGTGAGGGTTGCGCTTCGTGATGGTCGTTGAAGGGCGCCGTGTCGGCTCTCTCATCCGGCGGCACCCTTCAATCAACTGTCATGGAGTAAGACGGCAACCGGGAGAAAAGGTAAACACAGCATACGTACCTCATTGGAAGAGATGAGGTACGTGTCACAGATGCGCCAAGATTCAGGACATGGGTAATACAGGATGCTCAGGTGTATAACCTGGCGCCATGAAGGTTGAGTTGAAGTCTGTCGCAGTCTGGTGTGCTCGTGCAGATGGTGGCATTGCGGAGACGAATCGATCAAACGCGATAGCCTGGAGCTACCGGGCTGATTGATTCCCGGCAAAACCTGTAGACTCAGCCAGTGAAGGCCGGGAGGTTGCCGTTTGAAACGATGCAAGTGTGATTGTAGGACCTGATCCTATGTGCTGCACGGTGGAGTGGATGGAACTCGAAACCGGAATAATGAAACAAAAGAACATTCTCATCGGCGATGGCCAGCCCATGCTCACCGTGCCCTTCGCAGGCGGTGGGCTGCTGTATCTTCGGAAGACACAATAGGAAATTGCGGCGAAACGGGAGAGCCGTGATGTGAGATGGATCTATGAAACGATTCCTCGAACATCCTTCAGCAGCAGAAAAAGATGCAACGGATCGGTCGGCGAGGGGAGAAAATCGAAGCGCTCGTAAAACGATCTCGCACCTGTATCTTTAGCATGGACCACCAAGGCGCGAATCCCCGCAATGTCAGCGGCCTGCAACGTCCGGAGCATCGCGTCTTTCAAGAGTCCTGCACCGACCCCCTGTCTTTGCCAGTGGAGATCAACGGCCAGTCTGGCCAGCAGCATGATGGGAATGGAATACCTCGCGATTCCCTTCTTGATTCGCTCAGGAGCATGGTCCTGTTCCACCGATCCTACAGCGAGCGCGTAATAGCCGACTGTGGTTTCAGCGGCCAACCCTACATAGGTCTGCGATCCTCCGCTGTGCTGGTTCTGCAGCGCATGCTTCTGGAGAAAACGATTGAGGGCATCCTCTCCGCAGTCGAACATTTCTACAGCGTGATGTGGCTGAAGTTTCTCGATATGTCTATTCACCGCTTTGCTTTAATAATGCGCACAGGTGTGATGTCAAAGAATCCTGGTTCCGCCAAGAGGCGTTTCGTCCGGGGGAGGGGGCGAGTTGGGGCATCGAGCGCAGTCAAAAACTCAGTCCACTTGGTTTTGGTGAGATGAAACTGTCGGCGGTCCGCCAACGCTTCATCTGCACGCGTCAATGCACTCTCCAGCACGAAGGCGCTCACGGTACGGTTAGAGGCAGAGGCCGCAGCTTCCAGCGTGCGCTTCGCGGAGGCGCTCACTCGCAGATCGAGTTTTTCAGTGCGGAGTGTACGGACAGCCATAGGTCACCTCGGGTTGCTCTCTAAGATAACTCAGCAACTAGATAGCGTCAAGACAATGTCATGACGATGTATGGTCATGGTAGGCGGGCTCGATGGGGCCTCCTGACGCCTATGATCTCGTCGGCAACTTGACCCGCGTCACCGATCCGGATAGCGTGCTGGCCATGACCTATGACCAGGCGAACCGGCTGCTGAGTGTGAAGACCGACGGCTCGCCGAACCAACCGGCCGTGACGCTGGGCTATGGCTATGACCAGAACGGCAACCGGCTGACGCGTGCGGATCAGGCTACCTCCATCAGCTATCATTACGACGGCGTGAATCGCCTGACGGGCCTGGGGAATGGGGTGACCCTGCCGCCGCCGGCCACCAATCGCGTGGCCTGGTGGAAAGGGGAAGGCACAGCGGCCGACGAACAGGGGACGAACCTCGGCACCCTGCGCAACGGGGTGAGCTTCGCGGCGGGCTTCGCCGGTCAGGCCTTTCAGTTCGACGGCGTCGACGACGAGATCGGCTTTACCAGCACGGTGGGCCGCTTCGGATTCCAAGCGACCGTTGAATTCTGGGTCAAGACGACCTCGACGCGGCGCGAGACGATCATGAGTGATCGGCTGACCTGTACCGTCACGTCCCCGGCCAACGCGGCCTCCTGGGAGCTACAGGTGCAACCGAACGGCACGGCCAGCTTTGCCGTCGCAGGCCCGGACGCAGGGGCCGGGACCACGTTCGTGACCGCCAGCGTGGCCACCACGCATCCGATCAATTACGGGCAATGGCATCGCATCGCCGCGGTGCGCAATGGCACGGAACAACGGCTCTATCTGGATGGCCAGCTAGAGGGATTCTGGAATTATGTCAACGGCCTGCCGCTGCTCACCGGGCTCCCGACAGGCGGATTGCACCTGGGGACTGGTGGGTGCGGCACCAGTCTGTTCACCGGCCAATTGGATGAAATTACGATCGCCGATCGAGCCTGGACCCTGGCCGAATTGCAGGCGCCTCGCAGCCAAGAGCAACCCGTCGCCAATTGGAGCTACGACGTGCTGTCGCGTCGGACAGCCATGACCTTCTCGAATGGGACGCAGACCACGTATCAATACGATCCTGCGAGCCAAGTCACCAACATCCTGCATCAACTCACGGCGACGTCGACCCCGATCAATAAAGCGGAGTACCTGTACAACGGGGTGGGCAACAGAACGTCGTTGACGGATCGCCGTGGGCCGCAGACGTTTGGGTACGACACGCTCGACAGACTGACCAGCGCGAGCCATCCGCTGCTGCTCGATCTGCAGGCCTTTGCGTATGACGCCGTGGGCAATCGGACGACAGGCGGGAGCGTGGTGAACCAAGGCAATCAACTCATGGCCGATGCGAACTTTGCCTACCAATTACGACGACAACGGCAATCTCACGAGAAAGACGCTGCTCGCCACAGGCAATTACACGCAGTACAGCTACGACGCCGAGAATCGCCTAGTGCAGGTGCAGGAATTTGCCGCCGGCAATCCTACGGCCATCACGACGAGCAGTTATCGCTACGACGGTCTCGGTCGCCGGATCGAAAAGGTGGCCAATGGCCAGACCACCCGCTACGTCTACGATGGGGAAGATAGCTTGTTGAAGAGCTTGACGACGATGTGGTTACGGCGTCAGCGGCCCGGTGATAGGACTGCCGGGTGTGGCCTCGCTTGATGGCCCCGCGCCTTCTTGCGGCAGGATGCGGAAGTGAGTGACGGCAAACGAGACGGCTTGCCCGACGACAAAATTGCAGCGGCGAAACTCTTCCTTGTTCATGCGTGAGCGGAGGATCAACCCATCCGCCGTTTCAATTTCCAGCCGGTACGCGACCCCGAGAAAATAAATGTGGCGGAGTTTGGCCTGCTGACGGTAGCGGGTCGCATCTTCAGCCACCTTGACGTAGTAGGGGCGGAAGCCCACCTGGAGCTTCTGGCCGTCGGAAAAGCCGGGCGCGGGGAATTCGAGTGAGCCCACCTGCACCTGACCGCGCCGCACGTTGCCTTCCACAATGTTCATCGACCCGATAAAGCGCGCCACGAATTCCGTGGCCGGTTCTTCGTAGACGTCGGCAGGTGAGCCGGCCTGCTCAAGCTTGCCTTTGGAGAAGACGATGATGCGGCCGGAGACTTCCATCGCTTCTTCCTGATCGTGCGTGACGAAGAGACTGGTGACGTTCAAATCCGTATGCAGGCGGATGAGCCACTCGCGCAATTCCTGCCGGACCTTGGCATCCACCGCGCCGAAGGGTTCATCCATCAACAGCACAGAAGGGCGAGGCGCCAGTGCCCGCGCGATGGCGACACGCTGCCGTTGCCCGCCGGAGAGTTGGTGCGGGTAGCGGCTGCCTAGTCCGTCGAGGCTCATCAAGGAGAGCAGTTCCAGGACACGCTGTTCGATATCGGTCCGGTTCCACTTTTTGATCTTGAGGCCGAAGGCAATGTTGTCGAAGACCGTCAGGTGCTTGAAAAGGGCGTAGTGTTGAAAGACGAAGCCGATGTTGCGTTCCTGCACGGTGAGGTCGTTGACCCGCTTGCCGTCGATGAAGATGTCGCCCGAGGTCGGAACTTCCAGGCCGGCGATCAACCGCAATACCGTGGTTTTCCCGCTGCCGCTGGGCCCCAGCAAGCCAAGCAGTTCGCCTTCGTTCACCACGAAGGAGACATTGCCGACCGCCGTTCCGGAACCGAATTTCTTGGTGAGCCCACGTACTTCTATTTTCACCGCGTTACTGCGCTCCCGCTTCCGCGACGGTCGTTTCCGCTCTGGCCTTGGCGATCTCCAGCACGGTGAGAATCGCGAAGGAGACGGCGAGCAGGGTCAATGCCACGGCATTGGCTGCTACGTAATTAAAATCGACATAACTTTGATAGATATGCAAGGTGGCGGTTTGCGTCAATAAGAGAATATTGCCGGACACCACCAGCACGGCGCCGAATTCGCCGATCGCGCGCGCCACCGTGAGGGTGGCGCCATAGACCAGACCCCAGCGCAAGGCGGGGAGGGTCACCTTGAGAAACACCTGCCACTCGTTGGCGCCCAACGTCCGCGCCGCCTCTTCCTCCTCGGTCCCCAGCGTCTGCAACAGCGGCGTCAGTTCCCGCACCATGAACGGAAACGTGACGAACAGGGTCGCGAGAATCATGGCGGGCAGCGCGAAGAGCACCTTTATATGCGCCTGGCCGAACCACGCTCCGAGCATCGTGTCGGGGCCGAAGAGCAGGATCAGCATGAATCCGGCGATGACCGGCGACACAGCAAAGGGTAAATCGATCACGCCACTGACCAGGCTGCGGCCCCAGAACTGTTGGCGTGCCAACACCAGCGCCGTCAGTGTGCCGAAAATCAGGTTGAGCACGAGGACGATCAGCGTGATTTCCGCGGTGAGGGTAAAGCCGTGCAGCGCTTCCGGTCGCGTGATTTCCGTCCAGAACGCCGTCAGGCCCTCACTGAAACTCTGACTCGCCATGTAGAGGATCGGGCCCACCAGGAGGACCAGAAAATAGAGCCAGACGATCCCGATCAACAGCCAACGCATGCCCGCACTCCCGTCACATTCACCACGATTGCAAAACCGCTTGATCTTTCAATGTGTAGCCGTCGGCACCGCCGAATCCTGGCCGGGCTCGTTCCCCGGCTGCGACCGTTGAAACAGTCTGGGTAGACGTTCCCCTGGGCGCCGCGTCAGGCGCTCCAACAGCAGCAGCACCACAAACGAAATGAGCAGAATCAACACCGAGACCGAGGTCGCCGCCTGGGGGTTGTAGCTCTCGATTTCTCCGTACACGTACACCGACGCGACCTGCGTCTTCATCGGGATATTGCCCGCCACGATGACGATGGAGCCGAATTCGCCGAGCGCCCGCACGAAGGTGAGGAACACGCCGGTCAGGAGTCCGGGCAGGACCGACGGGACTGTGACCTTCCAAAAGGTCGTCCAGGGGCTCGCTCCGAGGGTGAACGCCGCTTCTTCCTGATCGCGTTCGAGTCCCATGAGCACCGGCTGTAGTGACCGAATCGTAAACGGCATGGTGACAAACAGCATGGCGAGAATGATGCCGGGCTGGTTATACAGCACCGTTAGGCCACCCTGCTGGAGCCAGGTGCCGAGGACGCTGGTCGGTCCATAGATGGCGGCAATCATTAAACCGGCGACGAGCGTTGGGATGGCGAAGGGCAGATCGACCAGGGCATTCAAGAGCCAGCGGCCTGGAAATTCATACCGCACCAGCACGAGCGCTGAGAGGGTGCCGAATATGGCATTGATCACCGTCGCAATCGCAGCGGTTTCCACGGTGAGCCAGAGTGCCGCCGCGGCTTGGGGTGCCGACAGGTCCTGGATGAACCGGTCCCATCCAGCCGCGAACGATTGTTGCGCCAGCGCCGCGAGCGGGAGAAAAATCAGCACCAGGACATAGCCCACAGCCGCGGACCGTAGTGCAAGGCCGAGTAGCATGTGTGAGGTCATGCGCTCGTTCCGTGTTTTTGGTGACGGTCATTTATGTTCGGCATGCAATCATTTCCACTCGTGGCGATCATGTGCCACCAGTTCATTCACAGGATGCTCAACAGGTCAGTCCGGCAAGGCCGCAGCGAGGTCCACGGCGCGAAGAGCAATGAGCGCCACGTTGGTGGACGCCGGCGAGGCGGTGAGCCGGCAGCGTCTGAGGCCTGAGGCGGCACGTTCTTACCCGCCCACCCTGAGCCTGCCGAGACAGACTCTCGTCCCATGGGCGGTACGTTGAGGGCCTGAACGATGCGAGAACGCCGCTGGCTGGCGTATTCAGCATCCTGCTACCTCTTTGACACGTCTTCGACAATCTTCGTCCAGAGTCCCTGCGCGCCGAATAGTTTGTTGCTCACTTGGTCCCACCCGCCAAGGTCTGCGATCGTGAAGAGTCGCGCTGGTTGAGGGAGTGTTCCGGCTGCTGTCGGGACGTTTGTGCCCCGGTCCAACGGACGAAAGCCCAATTCCACAAAGGCTGCCTGCGCCTCAGGCCCATGGAGGAAGGCCACAAACGCCTCGGCCAGATCCTTGGCCTTATGCCGATCGGCGTAGGTATCGACCACTGCTGCCGGGTTTTCGATCCAGACGGTTTCGGCCGGCACGATGATTTCGTACGGGCGTCCGCTCTTGACGCGCGGCAGCAATTCGTTCTCATAGGTCACGATCACATCGCCGACACCGCGCTCGAAGGTCGTCACCGATTCCCGGCCGCTTTTATCCATGACCTTCACGTTGCGTTGAATGCGGGTGAGCAAGTCGACCGCTTGCGTCGCTGCCGCTTCTGGAGCCACAGGCTTTCCTGCCTGCTGTTCGGCGAGTTTCAGTCCTGCGCCATAAATCGCAATCACATCCCACATGGCGCCGCCGGACGTTTTGGGATTTGGATACAAGACTTCGATACCGGGCCGCGCCGCGTCTTCCCAGCCCTTCACGCCTTTGGGATTGCCCTTGCGGACACCCAGCGCCACGACCGAGGCGGAGATCATGCCCCCATGCGGGGCTTTTCTCCAGTCATGGGTGATCAAACCGGCTTTCACGATTTGATCCACATCACCTTCCAGCGAGAGCACCGCAACATCCGCGTCGAATCCTCCGATGATGGCACGGGCCTGGGCGCCGGAGGCCCCGTAGGAACTGCGTACACGGACGTCCTGTCCCGTCTTCTGTTTCCAATACCGTTGGAAGGCGGGAATGATGTGTCGCTCGTAGGCTTCTTTCGGCACGCTGTAGGCCGCCAAAATCAAATCGCGGGTTTCGGCTGCGTGGCTCGGTTCCGTCGGGAGCGTGAACAGACTCCAGGAGGCGATGACGGTAAGCATCAATGTGGTGATCGTATGGCCGATGGTACGCATTAGGATCCTTCCACCAGTTTGGTATGGGCGAATCGGCTCAAGGTGTAATGGTCGAGAATGTTGGCAATCGCATCGCGCACTTCCCCCATGGCCTGCTGTAACGGGCAGGAGGGTTTTGTGGCGTAGGGACAGTCGGCGCATTTTTGATAGGCGGTTTTGCTGACGCAACTGATCGGCGCCAGCGGTCCGTCCAGGATACGGATGACCTGGCCGAGCGTGATCTCTTCCGGAGACTTGATGAGAGCATAACCGCCATGGATGCCGCGCCGACTGGCCAGCAAGCCGGCGCGTTTGAGCGCGAGCAGAATTTGTTCGAGAAACTCCACGGGGATGTTCTGGCGCTCGGCAATCTCATGGCGCTGGAGCACGCGACCTCCGTAGGTCTCGCAGAGCTCAAGCAGCGCGCGGAGCCCATATTCACTTTTCTTCGAGAACTTCATTGGCTGGCGTTTTTGTCTAGTGAGTTGCTCAAGATTTGGGAGAATAAACCAGCGCGTGCCGCGATTCAAGCGATTCGGTGGTGAACGAGGGTGAGATGGTGATGAAGAATCCTTGCGACTTCCTGTGACGTTCCGCACCGCAACTCGTTGAAAACGGAGCTTCAGTTTCTTGACACCCTGTAACCGTTCTTGCTAGCTTCAGGCCTGCTTTTCATCCGTCATCACGAGCAGCCTGCGGCTAGATCTGGACATCCGGTGAATTTCCAAGACCTCATTTTGACTCTACATCGCTTCTGGGCCGACCGTGGGTGCGTCATTCATCAACCGTATGATTTGGAAGTGGGCGCGGGCACGTTCCATCCCGCCACGTTCCTCCGTTCCCTCGGACCGGAACCCTGGGCCGCTGCCTATCCGCAAGCCTGCCGGCGGCCGACCGATGGGCGGTACGGCGAAAACCCCAACCGCATGCAGCACTACTATCAGTATCAGGTGGTGCTCAAGCCGGCGCCTGACAATATTCAGGGGCTCTATCTAGAGAGCCTCAAACAGCTCGGCATCGATCCCAAGAAACACGACATCCGGTTTGTGCAAGACGATTGGGAATCGCCGACGCTGGGCGCTTGGGGATTGGGATGGGAAGTCCGGCTCGACGGCATGGAGATTACTCAGTTTACGTATTTTCAGGAAATCGGCGGCATTCCACTCAATCCGATCACCGGCGAAATCACGTATGGGACCGAGCGCATCGCCATGTATCTGCAGCAGGTCGATAACGTCTACGACCTGCAATGGAGCGACGGCGTGACCTACGGCGACGTGCATCACCGTAGCGAGGTCGAGTTTTCACGCTACAACTTCGAGGAGGGCGAAGTGCCCATGCTGATGGCCAGCTTCCAAGCCTTCGAAGGGGAATGTCAGCGTCTGTTGGACAAGAAGTTGACCTTGCCGGCCTACGATTACTGCATCAAGACCTCGCACATGTTTAATCTGTTAGATGCACGTGGGGCGATCAGCGTCACCGAGCGGACGTCCTACATCGCCAGGGTGCGAGCGCTCGCGCGGCGTTGCGCGGAATCGTATGTGGCTGACCGGGAAGCCATGGGCCATCCCTTGATCAAGCAACCGGCTCGGGCAAGTAAGGGAGCCACCACCCACTCACCGGTCACTACCAAGTAGCCGGCAGGGCCTACGCGACAATGCCATCGAAAAAAACCATCACCAAAGCTGCCCCGCGCTCCAAGACGTCGAAGCTTCTCAAGACTCCCGCGACCGCGGAGTTGCTCCTCGAAATCGGAACGGAAGAGTTGCCCTATCAGTTCGTGGCCCCGGCGTTGCGGGCTCTGCAACAAGCGACCGAGACCCTATTGAAAGATGCACGCCTCACTTATAGCGCCGTTCGTACGTTGGGAACCCCCCGGCGGCTGGTATTGTTGATTGAGGGACTCGCGCGACAACAGGCGTCCGCCGTGAAAGAGGCGATGGGCCCTTCCAAGGCGGTGGCGTTCGACCAGAACGGGCAACCCACGCGAGCGGCCGTCGGTTTTGCTGCGGGCCAGGGCATTCCCGTTGAAGCCTTACAAATACGGCAGACGCCCAAGGGCGAGTACCTCTTTGCGGTGAAGCAGGAGAAGGGGGAGCTCGTGGCGGCGGTGCTGACGCAGGCCATTCCTCAGCTGCTGGCTAAACTGTCCTTTCCCAAAGCCATGCATTGGAACCAGACCGGCGTTCGATTTGCCAGGCCGGTGCGCTGGCTGGTCGCTCTCTGCGGCGGGAAAGTTCTGCCGATTCAGTTCGCCACGATCAAGGCCGGCAATCTGAGCCAGGGTCATCGGGTGCTGGGCGCCAAGGTGTCCAACCCGAAGGGCTTCGTTGTGAAGTCGATCGCGCATTATCTGAAAGAAACCGAACGCCATGGCGTGATTGTGGATCAGGATCGTCGGCGCGCGTTGATTCTCGAGCAGCTGGCCTCGTTGGCTAAGTCGGCGCGCGGGCAGCTGCACCGGGACGACGAACTCCTGGAGCAGGCTGTCTACATGGTGGAGTCGCCGCTGACGATTCTGGGTTCCTTCAAGCCGCATTATCTCGCGCTCCCGAAAGAAATCCTGATGACGTCCATGAAGGAGCATCAGGGATACTTCTCTCTGGTCGATGCGAAGGGCGCGTTGTTGCCGAATTTCCTCGCGGTCACGAACATGAAGTTGTCCAACATGCAATTGATCCGCGAGGGCAACGAACGGGTCCTGACAGCACGTCTGGCCGATGCGAAGTTTTTCTTCGACGAGGATCGTAAGACCTCGTTGGCCGATCGAGTGGCGAAACAACTCGCGGTAACATTCCACCAGAAACTCGGCAGCCTGCATCAGAAAACACAGCGTGTGGTCGCGATGGCGGCGCATGTGGCCGGGCAACTTGGGGATGACCGGTTGACTCAAGAATGCCGCCGCGCGGCGGAGCTCAGCAAGGCCGACCTGCTGACCGGCCTTGTCGGTGAATTTCCCGCGCTGCAGGGCATCATGGGCGGGGAATATGCCGAACATGACGGCGAGTCGGCGGCAGTCAGCGCGGCGATTCGTGAACAGTATATGCCTCGTGCCATGGAAGGGGAGTTGCCGGAGTCGCTGCCCGGAAAAGTCCTTTCCCTGGCCGATCGGCTGGACAGCATTGCCGGATTTTTCCTTGTCGGCCTGGTCCCGAGCGGTTCCGAAGATCCCTTTGCCCTCAGGCGCCATGCTACAGCGATCGTGCGTATTCTGATCGAGAGCCGGCTGCGGCTGAATCTCGCGCAAGCCGTGCGGGCGGCGCAGGAAGTACTGGGGGGTCAGAATGTGACAGCCGTACCCCAGACGGGCAAGGGAGGGGCTCCGGACGTCATCGGCTTTCTTTTCGAGCGGGTCCGTTTTTATGGAAAAAGCGCGCACCGATTACGGGACGATGTCATGGAGGCTGTCCTGAAGTCGGCGGATCGCCAGGCCATCGACCTGACGGACCTCTTTGACAAGATGACGTCGCTGCAGCAGATCACCCTGCGGGCGGAGTTCGATCCGTTGATTGTCGGCTTCAAACGCGCGCATCGCCTGACAGAAAAAGAGCAGTGGGACCGTAAGCCGGTCGAATCCAGTCTGTTCCGGGAGGCTGCCGAGTCCGCCTTGCATCAGACAGCGCAGACCAGCCATGAGGCCTATGCGGCGGCGATGCGCGGCGGAGACTACGGGCAGGCGCTGGATGTGCTGGTCCGGATGAAGGGCCCGATCGACGACTTTTTCAATGCGGTCATGGTCAACGCCGACGATCCGGCGGTGCGCGGAAACCGACTGTCGCTCCTGAAGGAAGTCGATGATTTGTTCATGTCATTCGCTGATTTCTCCCAGATTATGGTACAAGGGACGTAGCGGATGGTGAGCGTTTGGACGCAACTTCAGAGAGCCTCCCTGAGTCACCGGCGGCGAGTGCCGCAGCCCAGTTAAGGGCGACGAAGGTCCGGCGGTTTGCGTCCGGGATCAGCGTTGTCATGATGGTGGTGTGCAACGCGGTGTTCCTCTTCGGCATCTGGGTGACCGGCCTCAATTTTGAACGGCTGGTGCGGACACCGGATATCTATGATTCCAGACAAGACATTTGCTTGCGACTGGCCTACCAACATGTTCCGGGATCCGAGAACCCCGTGCAGTTCTGTTCGGAATGGCTCAACCTCGGCGATCCCACGGGAAAGACCCATACGTTTCAAAAAGACGCACAACTCAAGCAGGGCGCAGACGGAAAGTTCTATTTCGATTATGGACCGTTCGTGGACTACCGGCTGTTTGCGGTCGGCGCGTTCGTGGTGGGGATTATCGTGTGCGGTATTCGTGTAACCAGGCACGTCGTCAACCGCTACCGTATGCGACTGGAAGCCGCTGCCCGCCATTCGGTTCCGACTCATTGACCTCATAGCAGAAGGAGAGCGTCGCGTGGCCAAGAAATACGTCTATTACTTTGGAGATGGGAAAGCCGAAGGCACCGGCAACATGAAGGAACTGCTCGGCGGCAAAGGCGCCGGACTGGCGGAGATGACCAACCTCAAAGTGTCCGTGCCCCCCGGATTTACGATCTCCACCGAAGCCTGCGTCGAATATTACAAGCGCGGCAAGGCCTATCCTCCCGGGATGATGGACGAGGCCCTGGTGGCGCTCAAGAAGATCGAGCGGTCGATGAAAGCCGGGTTCGGCGATCCCGACAGTCCCCTGTTGGTCTCCGTCCGCTCAGGCGCCCGCGCGTCCATGCCCGGCATGATGGATACCGTGCTGAACGTCGGCTTGACGACCAAGACGGTGCATGGCTTGGCCCTGAAGACGAAGAACGAACGGTTTGCGCAGGACAGTTACCGGCGCTTCATCGGCATGTTCGGCAGCATTGTGATGGGCGTGAATCGCGAACATTTCGAAGACATTCTCAAACATAAAAAGCGCGATCTCGGGGTGACGCAGGATACGCATCTCGATGCGAAGGCGCTCAAGGAACTCGTCGTCAGTTTCAAGGAACTCGTCAAAGAGGAAACCAAGCGCGATTTTCCGGATGACCCGCTCGAACAATTGCGCATGGCGATCAATGCCGTGTTCTCGTCCTGGTATGGCGCCCGGGCGGTGACCTATCGTCGCCTCTACAACATTCCCGAAACCTGGGGGACGGCGGTGAACGTCGTGGCCATGGTGTTCGGCAACATGGGTGAGACCAGCGGCACCGGCGTGGCTTTCACGCGCGATCCGGCCACCGGTCAGCGGCAGTTCTTCGGCGAGTGTTTGACGAACGCACAGGGCGAGGACGTCGTCGCCGGCATCCGGACTCCGCTGCCGGTCAATCAGCTCGAAAAGTTCATGCCGCAAGCCTACAAAGACTTGGAAACCACCTATAAGAAGCTGGAACAGCACTACCGCGACATGCTCGACCTGGAATTCACCATCCAGGAGGGCAAGTTGTACATGTTGCAGACCCGCGTCGGGAAACGGACCGGCGTGGCTGCGGTGCGGATTGCGGTCGATATGGTGAAGGAAGGGCTGATCTCGAAGAAGGAAGCCCTCCAGCGGATCGGCCCGGACCAGTTGGCACAGTATCTCTATCCGATTTTCGATGCGAAGGAAGAATCGCACTGCACGCCGCTCGGCAAGGGATTGCCGGCCGGTCCCGGCGCCGCCGCCGGAAAAATCGCGTTGACCGCGGACCGGGCGGTGGAGATGCAAGCTGCAGGCAATCGCGTCGTGTTGGTCCGGCAGGAAACCAGTCCGGATGATATTCATGGCATGAATGCCGCCCTGGGATTCCTGACCGCACGCGGCGGTATGACGTCCCATGCGGCCGTCGTCGCCCGGCAGATGGGCAAAGTGTGTGTGGCCGGTTGTGAAGCGATCGAGGTGGTGGACAATCAAACCGTACGGATCGGGACGCAGACGTTCCGCGAGGGCGACTACCTTTCCGTCAACGGTTCGACCGGCAATGTCTACGGCGGCGATATTCCCGTTGTGGAATCCGAAGTCATCCAAGTGTTGCAAGGGAAGATGGAGGCCTCGGCATCGGAGAAATATCAGCTGTTCGAATCCGTGCTGAAGTGGGCCGACGGACTGCGCAAACTCAAGGTGCGGGCAAATGCCGATGTGCCCGATCAGGCCAGGATTGCGCGCAGTTTCGGCGCGGAAGGCATCGGCCTCTGCCGCACGGAACACATGTTCTTCGCCGAGGATCGCATTCAGATCATGCAGAAAATGATTCTCGCCCGGAAACGCGAAGAACGCGAAATGTATCTGGATCAACTGCTGCCCTTGCAGAAGCAGGATTTCATCGGTCTGTACCGTGAGATGAACGGATTCCCTGTCACGATCCGGTTGCTTGATCCGCCTCTGCACGAGTTTTTGCCGAAGCGTGAAGATCTCATGGTCGAAATCGCCCAACTCGAACTCACCAGCGGATCGCCGACGGTGCTGGAGGAGAAAAAGCGGTTGTTGGCCCGCGTGGAAGAGCTTCATGAATTTAACCCCATGCTGGGTCTGCGCGGATGCCGTCTCGGCATTACCATGCCGGAAATTACCCGGATGCAGGCGCGCGCGATCATTGAAGCGGCTTGCGAGCTGGCGAAGGAAGGCACGAAGATCGTTCCCGAAATCATGATTCCGCTGGTCGGGATGGTCTCCGAAATGAAGGCTCAGAAAGATCTCGTGCGCGAGGTGGCCGCGGATACGATGAAGCGGTACGGCGTGAAACTGTCGTACCTGGTCGGCACCATGATTGAGTTGCCGCGCGCTGCCGTGACGGCCGATCGTATCGCGGAAGAAGCCGAGTTCTTCTCCTTCGGCACGAACGACTTGACCCAGACCACCTTCGGGTTTTCACGGGACGACGCGGCGAAATTCATCGATTTCTACAAGACCGCCAATATTCTCGATAGCGATCCGTTTGCGGTGCTGGACCGGGAAGGTGTCGGCTCACTCATGCGCACGGCGATCACCGGTGGACGCAAGACCCGTCCCACCATCAAACTGGGGATCTGCGGCGAGCATGGGGGCGATCCCAGCTCCGTGGAATTCTGCCATCAACTGGGGCTGGACTATGTGAGTTGCTCGCCCTATCGAGTCGGCATTGCGCGACTGGCTGCGGCACAGGCAGCCTTGGCGGAAGCCGAGACGGAGAAATCGAAGCCGGCGAAGAGTAAACCGAAGGCAGTGAAGCCGAAAGTCAGCCGGCCTGCCAAGAAGTCTGCGACGTCCGTATCGGCGAAAAAGCGACCGGCCGCCAAACGCATGGTGCGCCGCTCCAAGCGTACGAAACGGTGAAATCGTCTTCCCGCGATCTTGAGTCTATGGCTCTGGCGCTTCGCCTTGCGGCGAAGAGCCGGGGCCATACCAGCCCCAATCCCATGGTCGGCGCAGTCGTCGTGAGCCGTGGTAAGATCGTCGGACAGGGCTCTCACCGCAAGGTCGGCGGTCCGCATGCCGAAGTAATCGCCTTGAGTCAGGCCGGTTCGCGGGCCAAAGGCGGCACCCTCTACGTCACCCTCGAACCTTGCAGCCATCTCAAAAAACGCACTCCTCCCTGTGTCCCGCTGGTCATCCACTCCGGAGTCCGCCGCGTGGTCGTGGCCATGGTCGATCCGAATCCGCAGGTGCGGGGGAGGGGTATTGCACAACTGAAGCGAGCCGGCCTACGGGTCGATATCGGGTGCCGGGAAGCAGAGGCCTGGCGACTCAATGAAGCCTATATCCATTGGGTACGAACCGGCCGGCCCTTTACCATCCTGAAAGCCGGGATGACCCTGGATGGCCAAATTGCCACCGCACGGGGCGAGTCTCAGTGGATCACCGGTGATGTGGCTCGAATGCAGGCGCACCGGCTGCGCGCCGATGTGGATGCGATTCTGGTCGGCATCGGCACGGTCCTGCGCGACGATTCACAGTTGACCGCCAGGGAAGCCGACGATCCGTTCCGGCTTGCGTTGCGGCAACCGCTCCGGGTAGTGGTCGATAGCCGGTTGCGTATTCCGCTGAAGGCCGCGGTGCTGCAACAGCAGCAGGATGCGCATACCGTCATTGCGACCACGAGCGCGGCTCCACAGAGAAAGATCGATCTGTTGAGCGGTCGGGGGATCGATGTATTGGTGTTGCCCAAAACCGGCGGGCACGTCAGTTTGCCGGCCTTGTGGACCAGGCTTGGACAACTCGGGATCACCAGTCTATTGGTTGAAGGCGGAAGCGGTCTCAATGCGGCTGTGCTCCGAGCCGGACTGCCTCAGCGTCTGATGTGTTTTATCGCTCCCTTGCTGCTCGGCGGGCAGGATGCGAAGGGATTGTTCGGGGGCCTGGCGCCGCGTCGTCTGCGTGACGCCGTGCCGCTCAAGAACCTGCGCGTGGAGACGCTGGACCGTGATATGCTGATTCAGGCTGATTTCCCGACTCGATAGGAGCGTTGTGCGACTTTTTGTCCGGCCTTTCCGAAGCCTTCACCAACGGGGCCGCTTCATACTCCTGTTGATGTTTGCCTGTATTCTTTGTTTTGAGTTGCCGACTCCCGTCAATCACGCCGCAGAAGAGCCCTCCACGGCAGACCTTACCGCGCAGGTCTGGCAATACATCACGACCGAAGATGGCGAACGGGCTCGGTCGGTGCTCGCCTCAATTGTGCAGCGTCCGGATGCGACCCTGCAGGCGGTGCAAGACGTGCTGCGAAAGGGTCAACCCCATGGCCTTCAGCCTGTCGGTATGTTGCCGGCTGAACAGGTCGTGGTTCGTGATCGACCCTATCAAATGAGCCTCTCCATTCCTCAGAGTTATGAACCGACCAGAGACTATGCGCTCGTGGTGTGCCTGCACGGCGCGGGGTTCACCGGCGAGGCCTACTTGGATCGTTGGAAGTCGCGGTTGGGCGAGGGCTATATCCTGGCCTGCCCGACCTATCCCGCCGGAGCCTGGTTTACCCGGCGCGCCGAGGATCTGGTGCTGGCGACGGTGCAAGCCGTGCGGCAACGATATCGGATCGATCCGAACCGGATTTTTCTGAGCGGCATGTCCAACGGCGGCATCGGCGCCTGGTTGATCGGCATGCATCACGCTCCCTTATTCGCCGGACTTGCACCGATGGCCAGCGGGATCGACGATGTGTTGTTTCCGTTTCTGGAAAATCTTCGCACGACGCCGGTCTACATCATCCACGGGTCTCAGGACCAAGTGATGCCCGTGGAATTGAGCCGGAAGCTGGCCGGAGAGCTCAAGCAGCTCGGGTATCCGTTCCTCTATCGTGAACACGATCGTACCCATGCCATGGCGGGCGGGCATTTTTTCCCGCGCGAAGAACTCCCGGATCTGGTGAAGTGGTTTGACAACCAGCGCCGGACGCCGGTCCCGAAGACCGTGACAGTCGTGCGGGACGCGAGCCACCTGCTGACGTTCGGGTGGGCGCGGATCGATGCGACGGACCAGATCGCGTCCTTTTCGGAAGACTTGATCGACAAACGCGATGACAGCATCCGGCATCGTACCTATGCCCGGTTGACCGCGCAGGCGGCCGGCCCGAATCGGATTGACGTGCGAACCGACCATGTCCGGCAGTATACGTTGTATTTGAATGAGGACCTCGTCGATCTGTCCAAGCCGGTCGTCATCACCACCGACGGGCAACCTTCATTCGAAGGTCTCATCACGCCGTCTGTCGAAACGTTGCTGCGGCAGGCCCGCCTCAGGCACGACCCTGCGCAGCTCTTTCCCGCCCAGTTGACCCTGACCGTACCCCAACGGCCTTCATGATCGGGTCCGACTTGTCCGTTCGACGAACCGGCTGGATAACCGTTGCACTCAGCGCCGGATTGGTCCTGCTCACCACCGCAGGACAAGCTGAACCGGACCGCTGCCCTCTGCCTTCCCAACACGTCGGCATGCTGTTTCCGCTCGATCACATTGACGCAGCCTGGAGCTGCCGGCTTGAACCGATCATCACGCATTACACGACAGCCAATAAGGTCGGACCGCAACGAACCCCGTTGCCCGAGAGGATGTACTTGTATCTGCTGGACCATCCGGTCATGGCCGCCGCCCTTCTGAATCGTCTCGACCTCGGGTTGTATAAAGCCGAGCTGCGAGGTGCGCCGGAATTTTGGGCGACAGACGGTGAAGGCACAGAGGGTGTGGTACGCCCGCTCTTACAGGATCGGGACACGCGGATCTACTATGTAGAAGGAACCCATGACGGGCGGTTCCTGCCGCGGGTCAGCGGCAAGGCGGTGGTCTTGCTGCGGGTGCACCCGGTGACGGATAGCCGGGGACTCGAATCGATTGACAGCACCATGGTGTCTTATCTGCGGCTCGACAACCGTTTTTTCTCGGGTCTCCTCTCGCTGCTTCGTCCGTTGATCGGCAACGTGGTGAACCGGCAAATCCTCAAAGCGTTCGATGCGGCCCGTCGCCTGGGCGGCGCGATGCGGGAACATCCCGAGCAGGTACTCTTCGAGGCGACGGATCCACCAGGCTTGCCGGACGATGAGATTGCCTTCTTGAAAGACGCTCTCGCGGCCCTGCACAATCCTGCCCGGGCACCACAGCCCGCGCCACAATGAGCCGCTCATGACTACCTCGCGCAGCTTTTTCTATCTCTGTACCCTCGGAGTGTTTTGCTTCATCAGCTATAACCTCGTGCGTATGCCGGTCCTGTCCCTCTTCGCCGAGTCTCTAGGGGCGGGGCCGGAACGGATCGGATTGATCGTCTCCGTATCCACGATCACCGGGGTGCTGCTGAAATTGCCTTCGGGCGCCCTCTCCGACATCTACGGGCGGAAGATGCTGCTGCGTATTGGGGTGGTGGCGTTCGGGTTGCCGCCCTTCATCTATCCGTTTATCTCAGACCTCAATGCGTTGACGGCGTTGCGGTTTGTCCATGGCCTGGCGACGGCTATCTTCGCGCCGAGCGCTCTGGCCACCGTGGCCGATCTGTATAAAGAGCGGCGCGGGGCGGCGATGGGAACTTACACGGCCTGCACGCAGTCCGGCTCTCTGCTCGGCCCATTTCTGGGTGGATGGCTGGCCCACACAGCCGGGTTCTCTACCGCCTTTGTGACGGCCGGTGTGTTTGGATGCATCGCGATCCTGATTTTTTTCAGCCTTCACCTGGACGAACCGCCTCCGCGCGTGCGTGAGAAGGGCCTGGCTCCGGTGATGGCGGAAATGGGGAAAGGTTTCCTTGCTGTCGCACAGAACAGGAAGGTGCTGATCACGAGCTCCACCGATGCCGCCAAGATGATCGCGAACGGCGCATTGATGGCGTTCCTGCCGCTCTATGGCCTTTCGGTGGGATTAAATGCCGGTGAGGTGGGCCTGCTGTTCAGCGTGCAGGCCGTGACTTCGTTTCTGTCCAAACCGGTCATGGGGCGAGTGTCGGACCAGGTCGGACGGCAGCCGTTGATTGTCATGGGTCTGGTCATTTGCGCGGCGACGTTTATTACGATGCCCCATGTCGGGTCGTTTGTTCTGCTGCTGGTGCTGTCGTCGGGTTTCGGGTTCGGAGAGGCGGTGGTTTCGTCCTCGTCTGCCGCGCTGGTGGCCGACAGTTCCGAGTTTAAACGGTTGGGGGCGGGGATGGGGATGCAGGGAACGGTGATGGACATCGGGCACGCCAGTGGTCCGCTATTGGCCGGCTTTTTGATCGCCCATGCCAGCTATCAGGGGGCGTTTACGGTCATCGCCGGGCTCCAGCTCCTCGCGGCCGTCGCATTCTGGGCGACGATGAGAACCATCTCGCGCTAGTGTTATAATGCAGCCGAATTTTCCGGGCGCGGGACTGTACAATTTTTTCACAAGGAAGCAGCGAAAGATGGATACGGATTTTATCGACACGCTTCAGCGCGGGATTGCCATCGTGGGCGGGATTGGATTGCTCGGGTTCTGTCTCTATCTCTTGAAGACTCACAAGGGGACTTAAGCCATGTTCAGCGGTATTGTGGAAGAGATGGGCGCGGTCTCAGTGCTGAACAAAGGTTTGGCCGGCACGCGGCTCACCATCATGGCCTCCACAATCATGGGCGACCTCACGATCGGCGCCAGCGTGAGTGTGAATGGCGCCTGCCTGACGGCCGTCGCCAGGACCGATCACGATTTTTCAGTTGATGTCTCGCCGGAAACGCTCGATGTTACGACCCTCGGCAGTCTCACCACCGGCTCGCCGGTGAATTTAGAACGCGCGATGAAGTTGAACGAGCGGATCGGCGGACACATGGTGTCCGGCCATGTCGATGGCATCGGCGCCATCCGCAGCCGGCATCAGGACGGAAATGCGCTGATCCTGGAAATTGAAGCGCCCAAAGAAATCTTGCGCCTCTGCGTCGGGAAGGGATCGATCACCGTGGACGGCATCAGTCTGACGATCAACGAAGTAACCGAACGCTCGTTTTTGGTGGCGATCATTCCCCACACGGCAACAGTCACCACCCTCGGACTGAAGCGAGTCGGTGACAACGTGAACCTGGAATCGGACCTGATCGGCAAATACGTCGAGCGGCTCTTGCAAGATCGCGGGTTGCTCCCGCCAAAACCAACCCCGGTCATCGACAAGGACTATCTGCAGCGTCGGGGATTGATTTAGCCTACGTATCCCTACGATAGAGGCTGAAGAAAAATACGCGCACCAGTTTCTCTCTGCCCTTGATCGGTTTCCGTCGGTCCGGACCTACTTCACCAGAAACCCCTTGGAGTCTTCGCCGGAGGCTGTTGTGACGGTCATCATAGCCATGCCTTTTCGTCTGCCGGTCGGCACGGTGGCGGTGATCTGTGTATCGTTGACGAACGTGAACGCAGCGGGATAACCGGGACCGAAGGAGAGTGATCGCAAGCAGCCGGCCGGACCGAAGCCCTTGCCGGAGATCGTGATCTTTTCGCCGGCTTTTCCTTCATCCGGTGTCACCGATTGGATCCTCGGCGCCTCGCCGAAACAGGCTTGGGCCTTCGTGGCGGTTTCAGCCGAGGCATATTGGGGGACTGGGCTTTTGGCGCTTGCGGAGGGTGTCTTCTGGCTTCCGCCCTTTATCGCCGACTTTTTCTCGGGCGCTTTCTTTGCCGCCGAAGCGGGAACCTGGGCTGCCGGCTTCTTGATATCTTCCGCCGCTGTCACGGGAGCCACTCCTCCCAGCAACATGAGTCCCATGACCGTCGACCACAGGACACCTTGCTTTTTACTCTGCCTTTGCATGACCGGCCTCCGTGCACACAATAAAAGATGACGTTCCGACCAAGTCCGAATCGGCTTAGTCTTCAATCGTGGAAATATCGCCCACGTCTTGTCCCAATTCCTTCGCTTTGAGCACCCGCCGCATGATTTTGCCGGAGCGTGTTTTCGGCAACGACGGCACGATGTCGATTTCCTGCGGAACGGCGATTTTTCCCAGCTCTTTCAGCACATGGTCCTTGAGCGATTGCACCAACTCTTTCGAGTCCTGATAGCCTTGCTTCAGAATCACAAAGGCCTTGATCGCTTCCCCGGCGGTGCGATGCGGCTTGCCGATCACCGCGGCTTCCGCCACGGCATCGTGACTCACCAAGGCGCTTTCGACTTCCGCCGTACCGATCCGGTTGCCCGCAACCTTGATGACGTCGTCCGCGCGACCCATGAACCACATGTACCCGTCGTTGTCCTTCCGGCAGACGTCGCCCGCCGTGTAACAATTGGGGATGGTGCTCCAGTAGACCTTGTACCGATCGGGATCTTTGTAAATGGTGCGCATCATTGACGGCCAGGGTTTCTTGATGACGGCAAAGCCGCCGGCATTACTCGGCAGGCTGTGGCCTTCCTTGTCCACCACATCGGCTTCGATTCCGAGAAACGGCCTGGTCGCCGAACCGGGTTTGAGCGGGACGGAGGGCAGGGGGGTAACCAGGATAGCGCCGGTTTCGGTCTGCCACCAGGTATCCATGATGGGTTTGTCGCTGCCGGTCACGCGATAGAACCATTCCCAGGCTTCCGGGTTGATGGGTTCGCCCACGCTGCCGAGAATACGTAGGGTTGAGAGATCGTATTTCTTGGGCCAGTCTTCCCCATACTTCATCAGCAGCCGGACGGCCGTCGGTGTCGTGTAGAAAATCGAGACGCCATACCGCGCGATGAGATCCCACCAGCGGCCGGGATTGGGATAGTCGGGTTTGCCCTCGGCCATGAGGATCGTCGCGCCGTTCAGCAACGGGCCGTATACGATATAACTATGTCCCGTCACCCAGCCTGGATCGGCCACACAGAAATAGACATCCTCTTCCTTCAGGTCGAACACATATTTCGTCGTGATGTAGGTGCCGACCATATAGCCACCATGGACGTGCACGACGCCTTTGGGTTTGCCGGTGGTGCCGGAGGTGTAAAGAATATAGAGCGGGGTTTCGGCGTCGAGCGGCTCTGCTGCGCAGACGGCGCTCTGCTCCTTCAGCCAGTCTGACCAATCCACTTCCTTGGGCTCGGTGAGGGCAATGCTAAGGGCGTCACGGCGCACCACCACGACTTTTTCCACCGAAGGGCAGGATTGCACGGCATCGTCGACGACGGTCTTGAGGGGGATCGTTTTTCCGCGGTCGTAGCCGACGTCGGCGGTGATGACGAGACGCGCTTCCGCGTCCTGGATACGGCTCGCGAGGGCGGGCGCGCTGAACCCGGAATACACCACACTGTGGATCACTCCGATGCGCGCGCAGGCCAGCATGGCGACGACCTGCTCGGGAATTTTGGGCAGGTAAATGGTGACACGGTCGCCCTTCTGCAATCCCATGGCCTTGAGCGCATTGGCGCAGCGGTTGACCTGACGCAGCAGCTCGCCATACGTGAAGATGCGTTCTTCGCCGTTCTCGCCCACCCAGATGATTGCGACTTTATTGCGGCGCCAGCTGTTCGCGTGCCGGTCGAGACAGTTATAGGCAATGTTGCAGGTGGCGTCGACGAACCATTTTGCCCAGGGGTAGTTCCATTCAAGCACGCGGCTCCATGGCGAAAACCAATCCAATTCCTTGGCCACGCCGCTCCAGAACGCTTCCGGATCGGCGATGGAGGCTTTGTAAGCCTGGTCGTAATCCTGAATATGAGCCGCCGCTTTGGTGCGGGCGGAGGGCTGAATGACGCGTCCTTCTTTGAGTAGGGTATCGATCTTTTCGCTCATGGGTACCATGCCTCCACAAACGCGGGCCTGTCCGGCGCGCGGTTCAATCGTCTCCGGCATTATGCGGATGGGGAGGAGGAACTGCAACCCTTCACGCTGCAGTGAGGTTCTGTCGGAAAGCGGCGATGGGCCGCATGGGACAAGGTCGGACGCGTAGCCCCGTTCTTGACAGTCGGGACGGAGCGCGGGTAGGCTGAGTTCGTTGCACTACACTGGATCATCCCCCTGATGCGCTCGCCGACATCACCCCGTTTTCACCGGATGATTGCCTGCCTGGCGGCCTTGTGTGCCGCCGGAATGTCCGCTGATCCATCAGTTGCCCAGGTCGGGAAGCCGGAGGGGCTCTACTACAAGTCATGGGCAGTGGTGGTCGGGGTGGAGAACTATCTCGTCGCGCCGAAAGTGCCCGGGGCGCTGGAGAGCTCGCATGCGGTGGCTGCGGCTCTGCGAGGACTGGGCTTCGACGAAGTGATCGAATTGCAGGATAAGGACGCGAGTTCCAGACGCCTGCTCCAGATCCTCAATGATTATCTGCCCCGCAAAGTGGGGCGGCAGGATCGGGTGGTGCTCTTTTTTGCCGGCCATGCCGGGGTGACCCAGGATTTCCAATCCAAGGATCTGGGTTATGTGGTCCCCTGGGATGCCCAGCTCAACAATCCGGCCAAAGCTATTACCCTGGATCAGCTCAAAGAGTTCAGCCGGCGCTCTGCCTCCAAACATATCTTGCTGCTGTTCGATGCCAACGTGCGTGGCTGGGATGTGACGGCTCCGCAACCGCTCTCGTTGGAGGGGCGTTTGTCGCCGGAAGACGACACTGAAAAACGATCCGTCCAAGTGCTCACAGCAGCTGAGAGGGAAGAAACGGTCGGCCGCGCTCCCGGGCAGAGTCCGTTTGTAACGGCGCTGGTTGCCGGGCTGAAGGGTGCAGCGGATCTCAACAAGAACGGCTGGGTGATGGCCAGCGAACTGGCGGCCCAGGTGAAGCAGGACGTGGAGCGCGAGACCAAGGGTGCACAACATCCGCATTTCATCCAGCTCGAGGGAGACGGGGACGTGATCCTCGTTGAGGGGCGGAAGGAATTGTTTCTGCTCGGCAAGGAGCCGAGCACGGAGGCCGACCGGATGAAGGAGGCCCGCGTTCAGTACGAGCAGGCCTTTGCCCTGTTGCAGCAGCAGAAGTCGGCAGAAGAAGCCTTGGAACGTCTCAATCGCGCGATTATGTACGATCCGTCCTTCGGAGACGCCTATGTATTGAAGAGTTACCTCCGGCTGGAGGTGTTGCCCGACCTGGAAGAATCGTTGGTAGCGGCGCGTGCCGCGGTGCAACATGCGCCGCAGAATCCTGATTCCTACTACTCATTGGCGCTGGTCCTCGAGAAGAAGGGCCAGCACCGGGAGGCTGAGCAGGCCATGCAGCGGGCGCTGGCCGTCAATCCTGCTTATACGGATGTCTATTTTTCACTCGGCACCCTCTATGCCGACCGCTTGAATGAGCCGCAGAAGTCGATCGACGCGTTCCGTCGCTATCTGGAGTTAGGCGGTCAAAGCGAACGCGCCACCCGCGCTGTTCAAGGCGACGCTGCCCCCGGTGAGAAACCCGCTCCTTAATCCTTGCCTCCCCCTTTCAGGTATCCTAGTCCGATCTTCAACGCCCGACGGGTAATTTCAGGCCAACGCACCTGCGGGTATTCTGCCAATACTGCCGCGGCTTTCGGATCCTGAATATCGAGTTGAACGACCCGGATAATGCCGTCTTCAATCTGCACGTCAGCCATGTGTTCTGTCTCCTTTGTGGAATGCTGCGTATAAAGCGCTCGTTACGGGTGATGTCGTCAACCGAAAGACTGGTTCCGCGTTGACAGTCTTAGGGGTGCATGTTAGCATAAAAACTCGTTTTTTCGCGCCATTGTGTCTCATCACCAATTGAACCACACACGTCGATCTTCCATCTTGCCGCTCACAACTGAGCCATCAGCTTTCACAGCCGTCACACCAAGGAGGAATCGTATGAGCAGAGTGGAGGGGGCTTTTTCGAAGTTCACCGGAAGCGCGCTGGCGCTCGTACTCCTCATCGGGCTGACTGCCTGCGGTGGTCCTCCGAATTGGGTCAAGAAAGGATCCGGGGCCTTCAATGAGAAAAGCGATAAGTCCTTTTATGGCGTCGGTTCGGTAGTCGGTGTGCGGAATGAACCGTTGGCCTGGGACACGGCGGAGAACCGCAGCCGCGCGGAAATCGCCAAGACCTTCGAAACGTATACGGCGTATCTCATGCGCGACTATGCGGCCTCGACGACGGCCGGCGATTTTTCCCGCAACAGTGAAGAACAAAATATCGAGCGGGCAGTGAAGACCTTTTCCGCGGTCACCCTCAATGGCGTCAAGCCCATGGATCGGTACAAAGATGAGAAGTCCGGAACCTACTACGTACTCACGAAGCTCAGCCTCGAAGATATGAAGAACAACCTGGAGCAGGCCAAGGAACTCAACGGCCAGGTCCGTGATTTTGTGCGAAAGAATGCCGACCGGCTGTTCGACCGTCTGGAGAAGGAAGAGGACAAGCGGGCTACGAAATAGTCGCGGCGATACCGTGGCCTGATGCCAGGAGGAGCAGCATGATCGAGTGGCGGAATCGTTCATTGGGCCGGACAGTTGCGACGGTGATCCTGGTTGGATGTGGCGCTGCAGTCAGCGGGTGCGGCCATGAGACCAAAGTCACGCGCGTTGATACCGGCGTGGTCACCGACCTCAGCGGGCGATGGAACGATACGGACTC